>JGI24712J26585_10003445_pt1 | contig 12445 bp, 6 predicted proteins | sample BioPla3DNA2_FD_26585 | JGI IMG/M metagenome (IMG submission 26585)
GTCTCACTGGGCAAAAAGTAGCCCAACCATCCGAAGTTAAGTCGGGTGAAGTCTTGTCTCATTCGTGGGGCCTCTTCAAGGGGCCATCGGCAGGTCTGCTGTTTAATCTCCTCGGGGGAGAAGACGTCGAAGGCGTTTCCTCCGCTAAGCATATGCCAGCTGAAGTGGCTTTTCGCTGCCCCTTCCGCGAAGAGCGGGGCCGGGTTCAGTCGCTTGAAGACCCTGTATTGTCCAAGTCCCACGTTGATACCGAACGGCGGGTTCACCCCTTCCGCCCCATCGAAGTAGAAAAATTGGAACCCCAAGTTGTAGATGGCCGCGATTTTTTCGGCCACTTCGTCCTGCAGGCTCGTTCTTTGGTCTATGTAGACGCTGGTCGCACCAAATTCGCTCACGTCCAGTATGCCGATGGAGTGTCCCCTTGAAAGGCTGTTCACCGTGGTGTTATCGATTCCCCTTCGGCAACCCGTGAACTTATAGGGAGGCTCGGTGGTGAAGGCTTCGTACGAGATTAGTTCCGTGCCTGCTTTCAGCACGCGGCAACCATCGGCCATCGTACTGCCTCGCGGGTTTTGCTCCACGTACACCTCGCTATCCGCGATTCCCAGATCCCTGGCCAGCGAGAAGTGGCTCACGAGGTTTAGCCGGTAGTCGGGTACGGGTGTAACGTACTGGCTACTGCGGCCTATATGCGAGGGGAGGAAGTGCGCTCCTGGCGTGATGCCCGCGGCCTTAATCCGGTTCACTACTTGCTTCAGGTCCTCTATCCCATTCGGGTACCGATTCGTGTCAATCTCGAAATTCCCGATGTGTCGATACCCCACCGTCTTTTCGAAGCTGGTGTAATAGATGTTCATAGCGCGGAAACCACCCATCTTCGCGTAGTGAAGGTGCTGCTCTATATTTCCCGGGCAGAGGTCGCCTGTCCAGTAGTAGGAGGCGTTTATCAGTTTGTTGCGCCTGCTCTCCACCCCTTTGGGTAGTCCGTAATCCTCTTCCAGTTGCGCGATGTTGTTCAGCAGCTCCCCTGGTGGCGAAACGATTAGCGCGGCGCTTGTTCCTTCCCATTTGATCTCTTTCAGGGCGCTTGCCTTCAGAATCTTATAGCCGTTTCGCCGTTCGAAATCGATGTACGCGAACGGGTCGGTCGCCAGCACGTTCACTGCGACCTCATCGTCCCAGCTGACGTTCAGCCACTCACCGAAACAGCGCTGATCCTTCACCGGCAGTTGTAGCAGGGTGAATTCTGTAGCGGGCGGGGGCGTTATCTTCAGGTAGCTTGGGTAGATGTTGTCCGTGAGGAAACCCTCCAGGGTGAAAGTGATGTAGGCGGGTGTCACTTCTACCCCTATTACTGCCCGGTAGGGAATCAGCTCGAATCCCACGATCAGTCGCTCCCCCTCCATGTAGAGGCTGTCTGCCTGGAAGGTGGTGCGTTTGTTGGGGTGTCCCAGCTTAATCTCGTTGTGGTAGGGACGTTCTTGCGTGACGCTGAAGAGCGCGAGTGGCTCGCCCGGCATCAGGCACTCTTCGCCTGACGTTTTAAGTATTAGGCTCTTGGTGATGGCGTTGTTGCCTACCACGAGTCGGAACTGCCCGTTTTCAATCACGATGTCGTCCGTTTCCGGGATGACGACCCCGCTACTTTTCGTGTTCAGCAGTGAGCATCCACACGGTAGCACTGTGAGCGACAGTAAGAATAGTCCGGTAAGAAAATTGTTTATCCGTTTCATTGAAGTATCGTTTTATCTTTTATTCGTTGTCCTTTACTACACCTCCAGTTCGTTGATGAACGGTTAGCCGTTGTTGGTCGTGTGTTTTACCTTGACACAGCGGGCTTACCTGTTTTTTGTTATTTTGCAGTAAGCTGGTGAATGTTTAGAATCTCATTATTGGTAAGCGCCCGGTTAAAGATAGCTATCCCACCTATTTGCCCCTTAAAGAAATTCCCCATCCCGTTTTCTAATCGCACGGCGCCCACGGTGAAGTCGGAACCGTTATTGCCCATTCCATCGGGGTAGTAGTAGGGATTTTTCGACTGGGTTAACCCTTCCGGGTACCCTTCAAACCCCCGGGTATTGTCGATTAACTCTGGTTCCCTCTCCTCAAACATGCCATTCAGGTAGGAACGAATGAATTTCCCGTCGTATGTAAACGCGATGCATTCCCATCTGTTCGGGGTTACCTCCTGCTTGCTTGCCGAGTAATCAATAGAGTAGGGAAATGGCGGGGTGGGACCTCCTATTTTCGAGATGTGTCCACAGACCTGGTTTCTCCCGTTGTAATGAGGCAGCGAGACGAACAGCCCGTATTGGCGTTTGCCTCCCTCTTCGTATTCGTTCCACATGCCGGCCACGAAACCCTGTTCCCCCACCCATTTTACCCACGCGATGACGGTAACCTCGTTGGTTTCGATGTTCAACCCCCGTGTCTCTTCGTACGGGATATAGAGGTACTGGTTACCGTTAAACGAAAGGGAATGGCCTGAGAGGGGACCGTCGGGGATAGATGCTGGACTCTCTTCTTGGTTGTTCAGTAGCTGCAACTCTACATCTCCCTTCGATACGAGTTGGTTCTCCCCGGCTGAAAAATCCCAGAAGGCGACTATACCCGATGTTGAAAGGAGTTCAGATTTTATTTTGTTCCCCGGCCTGCAAGAAAACAGGAGCAGCAGAACGCTCATACAGAGTAGAAAACTTTTCATCCTCGTGTTGTTGCTTGCAAATATAATCATAGCTGGCGATAGAAGGTGTTTAAAGTGCTGTGTCAGAATTCGTTCGGTTCATACGGTTACTCTTTTGCTGAAAGTACCTGTTTCTTGAAATCCTCCAGATTATCCCTATACTCGGCGATCAGCTCGATTCCCTCTTTCTCCAGCGTGCGGATAAATTGTTGGAACGTGCCATCTTCCCTCGACTTCACGGGCTCGCGCTTGCATTTTAGGTAGAGTATGGGCAGTTCGGCCAGGTTCACCCTTCGCAGTATCTCCTCGTTGTCCGCCACTTTTTTGGCTTTGGCGAAAAGGTGTATCGACTCGTTTACCAGCTCATCGGTGAAGAGGGGATCCCAAGCGTCCAGGCCAATCCCGAAGTGCGTCTCCGGAGTAACGCTCTGTTGCAGGCGATCGAAGTAGTCGCGGATGTACTGTCCCGACCGACCGTAATAGCCCAACATGAAATCGTTGATCACCTGGTCGACATCAAGACCGGGATTCCACATCAGCTTGGCGATCAGGTNGGCTTTCAACTCCTGGAACTCGGCTCCCCGCTCCTGGTATGAGCCCTGCTCCATGACACCTATCGCCTTGTTGTTGATGAACGTNTTGATGTTGGGCTGCAGTACGGCGAAGTTGGGGTAGGGCATGATGTACCGCTGGAAGTTAACGACGTANTCCCAAATGTAAAGCTGCGGGGAGATGGCTGCCCAATCGCGCAGGTCGTCCATGAACGATTGGTTNTTCTCGCAGCTCTCCAGTGGATGGGCCACGCACGCTTCGATGGGGCAGAGGCGTACCACCACGTTNTGTCGGGGTTGAATATTTTGGGGTGCCGAACGGGTATACTGATAGGCCAGCGTGCCGATCTGTTTATCAGGGAACTCTTTCTCTACCGCCTCAGCCACTTGGTTCACGAACCAGATGAGGATGCCCGACTCCTTGCCCCCGTATTTTTTCACCAGGGCTTGGCACTTCGTGCATTGGCAGGGGTTCCCCCAGTCGTTTTGAGAAACGGAGTAGATCGCGTGTTCCGGGTGTTCGCGGATAAAATCTTTCACCCGGCGTGTCATGATTTTCAGCACGTTGGGGTTACTCAAGCAGAGTTGCGCCCGTTTGCCCCAGTCGGCGTTGTCCGGGTCGGCCACCCGTTTCCCGTCTATCAGGCTGAAGTATTCCGGGTGCTTGTCGTAAAACTCGGAGGGGGAAATGAACCGGTAGAACGTGTGTACGCCCCAGTAGCTTTCACACCCTCCCGGTTGTTCCGCGGGGTTTGACGACATCCTTCCGTTGAGCTTGTTCCTGGCCATCCACACGGGATCGAAGGCGGTATAGAAGAAATCGTTACGCACCTTTAGTCCCGGCGAATCATGACGGTCAAGGGTTTCAAACTGGCTTATGCACCGGGTCGGGATGCAATCTGCACCGGGAGCGTACCACCGGCAGCCGAACTCGTTTTCCAGGAACGAGAAGACCCCGTACATGCTACCCCGTTCCTTACCTCCGTAGATATAGAGCTCCGGCCCGCGGTTGAAGTAGCGGAACGATTCATCCGTCCACTTCGGTTCCTCTTCGCCTATTTTGGATTGCAAGGCAGGCGAGAAGCCCACGTAAATGCGCGGTGCCTGCTTCGGTAAGGCCTCAGTAGGCTGGTAGTAGTTCAAGGCAAACGTCGCCCCGCTGATCTCCTTGAGCCAGTGCTGCAGCTCCTTGGCTGCCCACACCTCCGACTCGGAGGCTTCTGAAGATAAGAAGATGGCATAGTCGGTCTCCCCGTCGGAAAATAGCACATGGGGTTGAGCCGCGACGGGATTGGTAGTCACCAATAGGGTTAACGCTACCGCCACGAGGGATAGAAAGGTACGGTAAGACAATGTTGTTTCGTTGTTCATTATTTAGAAGTTTATCTGTTTACTTTTCACGTTGAAAGCAAAAATAACAAAAAAGGCATGCAGGAACTAAGCAGTATTTTTGCCGACAACAGGACAAGCACAACCTTTTATTACCTGATTCATTTTAACTTTAAGATGCTTTCCGCGACCTTTTGCCTGTATTCAAGGATGTCGCGTGGATTTTTCGAGTAGGTCTGCTCGTTGGTATATATCTGTTCGGGGATATCAAGCAGTTGCCTTGCCTCTTCCAGTACTTTGTTCTTCACCCCTTTCCTGCTGTTCACAAGTTGTTCGAGCATGGTAAGGTACTCGTAGTCCTCTATTCCATCGCGAAGAAGTTCCAGGCGTAGTGAAGGCACGGGGTAACCGATGTACGTTTTTCCATCGTTATTCGGGTCCCGATTCAGCGGGTAGAAGAAGCGCCCATCGCCGTTTCCCCAATTCCTTTGCACGCCAAGGGGGGTATCGTAGCCAGTCGTGTAAGACATCGCCTCTTCCCACGGGTTTTGGAGGTACCCTGGAGGAGAGGCCGCACCCGAGTTCCAGTAGTTGGTTGCCCAAACCAATATGCCTTTCAGCTTATGCTTGTATGACCCCCACAGCCACATCCGCATGTTGATGGCATCGTGATCGATGAATAACGTGATCCAGGGAGATTTGGGACCGGTGCAGAGGTAGGACCAGCATTCCAGTCCTCTCTCGTTCATCTGTTTAATCCTTTCATGCTTCAACTTATGCCATATGGTGCAACTGATGTCGGTAACATCCGAGAGGTCTGGACCGTCAATGTGTTCAGTAAGGAACGTGGTGAGCTTAGGCGCGTACCTCTTTATAAGCTCGTTGGTCTCCTTCACGAACGGGTAGTCTGGCACGCTGGGCTCGTCGAACCAGTATATATACTCTTTACCCAACCAGCCACCCCGTTCAAGGTTGTCTTGAATCTGGGCGAGATAACGCTCCATCAGCAGGTTATATTCGTCGCTCCCCTGGTTGAATCCCGCGAACACGCCGGCTGACCTGCTGTGAAAGGTGCCTCCCCCGAGACCCCTCAGGGAAAGCCTGTACCCCGTGAAGCCGAAATCGTCGAAGTAACGTTTGCCGGCACGATTGAAATCGGTGAAGTCCATCTTGAGGTCGATGTCGTTCAGGTTCACCTCGAAGTTCCCGGCAGGGAACTCGTTCTCGCCGGAACGGTTGTTCACGAGCCTTACATCATCGAACCAAACGGTACCGGTTTTTTCACCCGACGCAGTTCGAAGGGTGGGGAACAAGCGTATCTTCAAAAATTTGACTTCATGATCGAGGGTACTAAGGTTCAGCTCGTCGCGTTTCCACTCTCGTCCTGTCGTGAAATTTTCAAAACGATTCTCGAAGGTGATAAGCCTCTTTTCCGCGTTGTAGCACTCCACGCCCACGAGGTAGTTTTGTCCCTCTTCCCGCGAGCAGGAGCTCCAACATAACGTGTACGGGTCGTCGCTGTTGACCGGGATAAGCTCCACGCTTGAGCCTTCCGCGTTGTACGTGAACGAGTTGTCCTCGATCCGGTAAGCATAGTTGCCTTCTTGTTTGATCTGGTTGTCAAAATAACCGCCCTGCCAGGCCACCCCCGTTATCTCTTCGCGGATGGGGTTAAGTTGAAAGGGGTTATAGGGCGAGATTTTATAATCCCGGAAGGCCTGCATGTAATAATCGAACGCCTCTTTCTCCTCTTCGGGGGTTTGCAGGTTGTCGTAATTTCTCACCTCGCTGAGGTTAAAGCCAAATCCTGATCGAATGGAGGGAGTGTGGGGCAACGTGAAGTCCCACACGTGTAAACGGACGGGCACGGTGAGGTTCCATTCGTCGGAGTTGAGGTGTAGGTTTCCCGAGTAATCACCCGCCTTCGCGTCGGCGGGTACTTTCACGGTAACCCAAAAAGCCTGGTTTTCGGCGGGGAACAGGGTTTCGGGCTGCTCGTACAGGGGGAGGGGATCGGGCCACCACCCGGCGAAAGCGTACGAGTCAGTCGGCTTCCGCACCCGCACGTATTCCACTTTCCTGATCGTGATGTTGGCGTTACCGATCACGTTACCCCGGTCGTCTTCCAGGGTCGACGCGGCTACCCGGAATCTCTCCATCCGCGATGTTGGTTTCACCACCAGTATAAACGACTCGTACTCGTTTTTCGCCGACCACATCTTTACTTTGCCATCCTTGGCCGTTGGTGTCGGAGCATCTCTCATCACCTTGTACGCACCTTCCGCCCACCAGACGGAACAGTCCCGGCTCTCATGGATCAGGTACCCGTACCCGCCGGTTTGCAGGTGGTTGGGATCGACTTTAGGTGCTTCTCGTGAAACGGCCAGGGAGGCCATAACAACGAATACCGATAGAAATAATACTTTCATCATTTTTTTAAAATTTAGCGCACCCGCTTGTATGCTTTTTCTCCCTGCGGGGCGATGGAGGTCAACACATTGGTGTATACCAGTTGTCAGAGGCAGTGTTTACGCGCATTGCTGTTTTCGTCAGGCAGGCGAGAGTTGGGTCGTTATTCTAACGGGTTCTATATCTTCAGAGGGTATGTTTGTAGAGTGATCAAGGTGCGAATGTCAATCCGTTTAACTTGTTCCAGTCCCCACGGGTGAAATCGGGGATCTTTACCGGCATGCCCCCGTTCAGTACCGATTGTTCGCTTAACTCGACCAGGCAAGACCATTCTGCCGCGTCATACACATCCTGATCGAGGGGCAGCCCGTTTCTTAAGCAGTAGATTAACCGGTAATCCATGATGAAGTCCATGCCACCGTGACCCCCCACTTTTTTGGCGAACTCGCCGATCTCCTTGATAAAGGGGTGCTCGTATTGGGTCATCAACGAGTCAATTTCCGTTTCCGATAGGAAGTTATGGGCGTTTGGCTCCAGCGCGATGAGCTCAGATGGGTATTTTTGAAAAAAGCCTTTCGTGCCACTGATGGTGTGTAGCCTGCTGTAGGGGCGGGGACTTGTTACATCGTGCTGTATCATGATCGTTCGTCCCCTTTCGGTTTTGATGATGGTTGTATTCATATCGCCCAGCTTATATTCCTGCTGTGCTTGCGGCGAATCTTCCCCGAATGTCTCTTTGGCGTACTCTGTCATACCGAGCTGATCGGAAGAGACCGAGACCAGGTAATTCATTTTATCCCCACGGTGCATGTTCATCACCTGGCAGATGGGACCGAGCCCATGCGTGGGGTAGGGGTTGCCTGTGTGTGCCGTGTTGAACTTCAACCTCCACATGTCCCTGTATGCGCCGGGACGGAAGTTGCTTGCCCTTAAGTCGTGAATATAGGCACCCTCCCCGTGAACGATCTTCCCGAAGAGTCCTTGCTGAGCCATATTCAACGTGGTTAGCTCGAAGAAGTCGTAACAGGTATTTTCCAGCATCATGCAGTGGCGGCGTGTTTTTTCGGCCGTGTTGACCAGTTGCCAACACTCTTCAATGGTGGTTGCTGCCGGCACTTCAACGGCGACATGTTTCCCCTGCTGCATGGCGTACACGGCCATGGGGGTATGTTTCAGCCAGTCGGTGCAAATATAGACCAGGTCGATGTCGCTTCGCTCACACAGCTCCTTCCACGCACCCTCACCCACATGTTCATCTGCCGGCTCAAGTCCTCTTTTTTCCAACGTGCCTTGCGATTTTTTCACCTTCTCGGCATCCAAGTCGCACAGGGCCTTTATTTCTACCCCTTCGATATAGGTATACCTTGTTACCGCCCCGGTTCCCCGGTTCCCTAATCCTATAAAGCCTACGCGAACCGTAGGGATTGGATCAACGGCTAACTGCAGTACGCTTTCTTGTCCTTTTTCACGCGGGGGTTCCGGATTCTGTATCTGCCCAGTAGCCTGTGTGCAACCACTCACCGCGAAAATTAGTGCTACCAACAGCAGGTTGAAGTGTTTCATATGACTTTTGTATTTTATTGTTTGGTGTATGGAGCCGATAGGTTCCATACGACTATGTTATTATTGAGGTTTGTTTATGCTCGTTAAGCATCCATGTTAGGTTGCCAACAAATGTATCTGTTTTTATTCAGATAATCAATTTTTTGCAGGTCGGATTTCGTGATACTTTTACTTGAATGACCGCGATATGAATGACCGCGATATGGGAGGATGGACAAATCCAGTTAATCGGGATTGGGTATACCTTTAAAATGACCCCTGCTCAACGAGGACGCACACCCGCTCGGTGAGGCGATCTTCCCCGTACGGGTTATACCTCTCCTTGAGGCTGTTCCCGAAAATGCCGGCGAACAGGTTGTAGCTCCAGGCTTTCAGGCTTCCCATGAAGGCATCAATGATGTGGTAGGAGGAGGAGCTGGTTTCGCGGTCTACTAGCTTGATGAGCAGTTGCCCTTGCGAGCGGGTTAGCTTCTTCATCTTCGGGGTGTACTCCTCCAAGAGGTACTTCTCCATCTTATTCAAGTGCCGCTGCCGGGCCCTATCATCCGGCAGAGTCTCCATGTACTCGTAGGTTTCGGTGATGATACGCGCGATCTCCTTAGCGTAGGGTAGGGTGCGTTTCACGTCGCGAACCAACTTGTTGTACGCCATCCTCTCCTTGGTATCGCGAAAAGTAAGGGGTTGGTATTTGATGAAATCGGTGAACCACATGCTGGCAATGGTATCACCGTCCGCGGCGATAATGGCCGATACGCTTGGTTTAAGGTAAAATGTGGAGTAAGTGCTGCTACTACCCGGATTCACATTCGAGGCATAATACCCTTGCGCTTTTACCAAAATGGGTAAAAGGGTCGTGAGTAGGGTAAAGATTATGTGAATACGTCTTTTCATAACGCTACAAAGATAATCGCTCGCTCACGAAAAGGGAAAGGAAATCTCGTTAAGTCTCGTTAATTAACTTTCCTGTTGTTAGAATGTTAAGATAAAAAAACGGAAACGTGGGGCGATTGACGGCAAATAGATGTACTTTCGCGAGGTAAAAAACGCGAAGTAATGGCATATTATCATTTAGGGGAACTCATTCACGAGCAGGCCAAAAAGTACGGGAGCCGGACGGCATTGAAATACCAGGACGAGCAAGGGATGTGGGTGACCATGGCATGGTCTCTCTTTTCTGAGCGGATCATGAAAGCGGCTCGTGCGTTGGCCGAAATGGGGGTGAGGCCGAACGATAACGTGGGTGTTTACTCCCAAAACATGGAGCAGTATCTGGTAACCGATTTCGCGGCGTTCGCGAATCGGGCGGTGGTGGTGCCGATGTACGCCACTGCTTCGCCGGAACAGGTGAGTTACATCGTGAACGATGCCGGTATAAAAGTGCTTTTTGTAGGAGAGCAGTTCCAGTATAACAACGCTTACATGGTGCAACAGGAGCCTGGGGCTCTACATAAGCTCATCGTGTTTGATCGGCAGGTGGTTTTCCAGTCGGATGACACTACTTCTGTTTACTTCGATGACTTTATCGCTACCGGCGAGAATTCGAGGTCGCTTGCCCTGGTGAATGCACGCCTCAAGCAGTTGAAAATGGATGATTTGGCGGCGATCATCTACACTTCGGGAACCACCGGGGAACCCAAGGGGGTGATGCTCACGCACGCTAACTTCATCGCGGCCTTCAAGATTCACGACGTGCGATTGACTTTTTTTTCCGATAAGGACGTTTCGATGTGCTTCCTCCCGCTGACCCATATATTCGAGAAGGCGTGGAGTTACTACTGCTTATACAAGGGGGCGCTGGTGGCTGTGAACCGGGATCCCAAAGAGATAAGGGAGACCATCAAACAGGTGCGGCCTACCGTGATGAGCAACGTGCCGCGGTTCTGGGAGAAGGTGTACGAAGGTGTGAAGGAGACGATGGAGAGTGCATCGAGGCCGCTGAGGTGGTTATTTCAGGATGCGGTCAAGACGGGGCAACGCCACAACCTGGATTACGTGAACCAGGGAAAACGAGCCCCCTTGGGTAACCGGTTGAAATATTTCTTGTACCGGCACACCCTGTTTTACCTGGTGAAACGGGTGGTGGGGATCGAGCGGGGTAATTTCTTCCCGGTGGCAGGTGCGCCGCTGTCGGACACCATCAACGAGTTTATGCAGTCGATTGACATCCCCATCGTCTATGGATATGGGCTTACTGAAACGACGGCTACGGTAAGCTGCTTTGTCGAACCTGGGTTCACCATTGGCACCGTGGGCACGGTGATGCCGGAGGTAGAGGTGAAGATCGGAGAGAACAATGAGATCATGGTGCGGGGGGCAACCGTGATGAGGGGTTATTACAATAAGCCTGAGGTCACCCGGGAGGCGTTCACCAACGATGGTTTTTTCAGGACCGGTGATGCGGGACACCTCACGGAAGGTAACGAGATCGTGCTAACCGAGAGAATCAAGGAGCTGTATAAAACGTCCAACGGCAAGTATATCGCACCCCAGGCCATCGAAACGCGGATCGAGGAGGACAGGTATATCGACCAGGTGGCGGTGATAGGCGATCAGCGTAAGTTCGTGAGCGCACTCGTCGTGCCCAACTTCCCCATGCTGGAGGCGTATGCCCGCGAGCAGGGCATTCATTTCAACAGCACAGAAGAGTTGGTCGAGAACCGGCTTGTGCACGACTTCATCTTCGGGAGGATTGAGTTGTTGCAGTCGAGGTTTACCAACTACGAGAAGATCAAGCGGTTCGCCCTATTGCCAGAGCCTTTTAAGATGGAGAAAGGTGAGTTGACCAATACGTTGAAATTGCGGCGGAAGGTTATTCTGGAGCGGTACGCGAACGTTATCGAGCAGCTATACGTTTGATTCAATTAGCAATTTTCTGGCGTTAGACATTCCACTGCCTGTAGGCTGAAACGGATTTATTTGAGTAAAATCATTATCTTTGCAACGTTTAAAAAGTAAGGAAGCGATGGATTACAACTTCAAGGAGATTGAAAAGCGGTGGCAACAGTACTGGATAGACCACCAGACATACAAGGTAACGGAAGATAACTCGAAGCCCAAGTATTACGTGCTGGATATGTTCCCCTACCCCTCGGGTGCGGGATTACACGTGGGGCACCCCCTCGGTTACATCGCTTCTGACATCTACGCTCGGTACAAGCGGCTTCAGGGGTTCAACGTGTTGCACCCCATGGGGTACGACGCGTATGGGCTGCCTGCTGAGCAGTACGCGATCCAGACCGGGCAACATCCGGCCATCACTACAGAGCAAAATATCCAGCGTTACCGGGAGCAGCTCGACAAGATGGGGTTTTCGTATGACTGGAGCCGGGAGGTTCGCACGTGTGATCCCGGGTATTACAAGTGGACGCAATGGGCCTTTGTCCGGATGTTCCACTCCTACTACTGCAACCGGTCAAAAAAGGCGCGGCCGATAGAGGAGTTGGAGGAGACTTTCGCTAAACAGGGGACAGAGGGGCTCGATGTGGCCAGTAGTGAATCGCTGGAGTTCACCGCCGATGAGTGGAACCGGAAGTCCGAAAAGCAGAAGCAGGAGTTGCTGATGAACTACCGCCTGGCCTACCTGGGGGATACCATGGTGAACTGGTGCGCGGAGCTGGGGACGGTACTCGCGAACGACGAGGTAAGCGAGGGGCTTTCCATACGGGGAGGATACCCGGTGGTGCAGAAGAGGATGAAGCAGTGGTGCTTACGGGTGTCGGCTTACGCACAGCGGTTGCTTGATGGGCTGGAGGAGATCGATTGGAGCGACTCCCTTAAGGAGACGCAACGCAACTGGATTGGCCGTAGCGAGGGGGCGGTCATGCACTTTGCCACATCGGAAGAGGTTGAGTTTGATATTTTTACTACCCGTGCTGATACCATCTTCGGTGTCACCTTCATGGTGTTAGCC
>JGI24712J26585_10003461_pt1 | contig 12415 bp, 9 predicted proteins | sample BioPla3DNA2_FD_26585 | JGI IMG/M metagenome (IMG submission 26585)
TCTGCTAATTTTACAAAGTCCGGTCCTCTATCCAATGTGGTTGCAGAATATCTTCCGCCGTAAAACATCGTTTGCCATTGACGAACCATACCTAATGTACCGTTATTAATGACTACAATGACTAATGGAATATTATATGCTGTAATGGTAGCCAATTCATTGCAGTTCATTCTAAAGCTTCCGTCCCCGGCAATATGAACCACTTGTTTTTCAGGCATTCCCAGTTGGGCTCCCATCGCTGCGCCGGTACCATATCCCATTGTTCCAAGACCTCCTGATGTAATCAGAGTACGAGGCTTTGCGAATTTATAATATTGAGCAGTCCACATTTGATGCTGCCCTACTTCTGTAGTAATGATGGCTTCTCCGTTGGTCTTTTCGTAGATTTTTTCTATTATGTATTGAGGTCTTAAAGTATCATCCTGGGGATAAGCAACAGGATATTCCTTCATAATTTCTTCAATTTTCTGATTCCATCCATTAGGCGTTTTCTTTTCTAATCTTTCATTCAGTATTTTTAAAACTTCTTTTACATCCCCGATGATATAATGATGGGTTTTTATATTTTTGTTGATTTCTGCCGGGTCAATATCTATATGAATAACCTGTGCATTTGGAGCAAATCCTTCTAATTTACTTACTACCCGATCACTAAAACGAGCTCCTATGGCAATAAGCAAGTCGCATTCTGTTGCTGCAATATTGGATGCCTTTGTTCCATGCATTCCAATCATACCTGTATACAATTTATGGGTTGCAGGAAATGCTCCCTGACCCATTAAACTACAGGTCACAGGTGCACTAATCTTTTCTACGAATTGAAGCAATTCCTCAGTAGCATCCCCATAAATGATGCCTCCCCCTGCATATACAAAAGGCTTTTCCGATTGATTAATGATATTGATTGCTTCCTCGATATCTTTTTCCCTTATATATTCCGTATATACAGGAATCGATTTTGGCTCTTGATAATGATAGTCTGCTTTTGCAGCAGTTACATCTTTTGGAATATCAATCAATACAGGCCCCGGACGCCCTTCTTTTGCAATGTAAAAGGCTCTTCTTATAATGTCCGCTAAATCCTTTACATCTTTTACGATAAAATTATGCTTGGTAATAGGCATAGTGATTCCACAAATATCAACTTCCTGGAAACTGTCTTTACCCAATAAAGAAACCGGCACATTACCTGTAATCGCCACCATGGGAACAGAGTCCATATATGCGGTTGCGATGCCCGTTACCAGGTTTGTTGCTCCCGGACCTGATGTCGCAATGCATACGCCTACTTTGCCCGTTGCTCTGGCATATCCGTCAGCGGCATGGGCTGCTCCCTGTTCATGAGCAGTCAGAATATGCCTTATCTCATGTTGATGTTTATATAATTCATCATAGATGTTTAGAACAGAGCCTCCTGGATACCCAAAAACCGTATCCACTCCCTGCTCTTTTAAACACTCTATTAAGATTTGTGCGCCTGTAAGTTGCATACATTTCCTCCTTTTTTAGAACTATAGGGATCACCGCGGGCGGCGACCCCTACTACCATTAATTCTTAAATACTCCTCCCGTACTTGCAGATGAAACTAATTTTGCGTATCTTGCAAGATAACCGGTTTTAATTTTTGGTTCTGGAGGTATCCAATTTTCTTTTCTTCTTTGAAGTTCTTCATCGGATACTTCTAATTCTATTCTTCCATTAATCATATCTATGGCTATGATGTCTCCTTCTTCTACAAAGGCTATAGGGCCGCCTTCAGCCGCTTCAGGAGAAATATGACCGATAGATGCTCCTCTTGTGGCACCACTAAATCTTCCGTCCGTAATAAGGGCAACATCTTTATCAAGACCCATACCAGCCAGTGCCGAGGTAGGTGTAAGCATTTCCCTCATACCCGGACCTCCTTTAGGACCTTCGTAACGGATTACAACGACATCTCCCTTATTGATTTTTCCGCCAAATATTGCTGACGTTACTTCTTCTTCGGAATTAAATACCCTTGCCGGACCTTTATGCAGCAACATTTCTTCTGCCACAGCAGAACGTTTTACAACGCATCCATCAGGCGCTAAATTACCTTTTAATACGGCAATGCCTCCTGTTGGACTATAAGGATTTTCAATCGGTCGGATAATATTGTGGTTTCTATTAACAGCCGATGCAATATTTTCTCCCACTGTTTTTCCTGTTACTGTTGGCAGAGATAAATCTAATAAATCTTTTTTAGACAATTCCTTCATTACCGCCTGAACACCGCCTGCTTCATACAAATCAACTATAAAATTCGGGCCTGCAGGAGCTAATTTACAAAGATTCGGTGTTTTAGCACTGATTTCATTGGCAATTTCTAAATTAAGTTCAACTCCGGCTTCATAAGCAATGGCAGGAAGATGAAGCATACTATTGGTACTGCAGCCCAGGGCCATATCCACTGTCAGAGCATTGTAAAATGCTTCTTTGGTCATAATATCCCGTGGTTTTATATCATCTTCTAATAGTTTCATAACGGTCATTCCAGCTTTTTTAGCCAAACGAACTCGCTCACCATATACTGCTGGAATTGTTCCGTTTCCTGGCAATCCCATACCTAGAACTTCCGTTAAGCAGTTCATGCTATTGGCAGTAAACATACCGGAACATGAACCGCAGCTTTGGCAAGCAGAGTCTTCACACTTACTAAGTTCTTCTTCCGTCATTGTTCCTGCTTTAACCGCTCCTACTGCCTCAAATACGTCCGTTAAGCTTAATCTCTTTCCTTCCATGTTTCCAGGAAGCATTGGGCCTCCACTGACTACAATGGCAGGAATATTGATTCTGGCAGCTGCCATCAGCATTGCCGGAACAATCTTATCGCAGTTGGGTATAAGGACTAAAGCGTCAAAACCGTGAGCCATTGCCATGGTTTCAATAGAATCGGCAATCAATTCTCTTGATGCAAGGGAATAGTGCATTCCGATATGCCCCATGGCAATACCATCACATACTCCAATTGCCGGAAATTCTATAGGGGTTCCTCCCCCCATTCGAACTCCTGCTTTTACAGCTTCTGTAATGGTATCGAGATGTATATGTCCCGGAATAATTTCATTTTTTGCATTCACTATACCGACTAAAGGTTGTTTAATTTCTTCATCCGTATAACCCATCGCTTTAAACAAAGAACGATGAGGTGCTCTTTCCAATCCCTTCTTGGCACGATCACTTCTCATATGTCCACCCCTTAGTTATAAATTGGTTCTCCGTTACTGTTCGCATAGGCTTGGAATGCTTCAAGCAGTTTCTTTGTAATTGGTCCTGCTACCCCATCGCCAATCACTCTTCCATCCACTTGAGTTACAGCAATCGCTTCTGCAGCTGTTCCTGTTAAGAAACATTCATCCGCATTGTATACATTAAATAATGTAAATTCTTTTTCATAGACTTCGATACCCATTTCTTTTGCCAGGTCTATGATTGTTCTTCTGGTAATACCATCTAATATGCCTATATGGATAGGAGGTGTATAAATTACTCCGTCTTTTACAATGAAAATATTATCTCCTGTGCATTCTGCTACGATACCGTCATGATTGAGCATGATTGCTTCAGGCACTCCGGCACGGTTAGCTTCTATTTTTGCCAAGATATTATTTAAATAATTTAAAGATTTAATTTGAGGGTCAACGATGGTTGCCTTATTTCTGCGTTGAGCAGCAGTAATCACGGGCATTCCCTTTTCGTACATTTCCGGTGGGTACAGTTCAATCGTAGCAGCAATGCAAAATACCGTAGGTTTTGGACATTTTGTAGGACTAAGACCTAAATCTCCAGCACCTCTGGTTACAACCAAGCGTATATATGCATCTCTTAAATTGTTTCTTCTGCAGGTTTCAAGCAAAACTTCTTTCATCTCATCTTTGGTCATAGGGATATCTAACATAATAGCTTTTGCAGCTGCATAGATTCTATCGATATGCTCTTTGCATTTAAAAATTCGTCCGTTGTAGGCACGAATACCTTCAAATACGCCGTCTCCGTATAATACGCCGTGGTCAAATACAGATATTTTAGCTTCTGATTTTTTTACATACTCTCCGTCTAAATAGATGATTAATTCATCGGACATTTTAATTCCTCCCTGTTTTTCCGTCGCCTATAAAGGTGGGAATTGATAATATTTTATAATGCATCAATGATTAGTTTACCCATTTCTCTGGTTCCTACCAATTTCATTCCGTCACTCATAATATCCCCTGTACGGTAGTTTTGTTCCAGCACTTTTGTTACTGCTTCTTCAATGCAATCTGCTTCTTTCTCTAAATTAAAGGAGTAGCGAAGCATCATAGCCGCTGAGAGAATGGTTGCGATTGGATTCGCTTTATCCTGCCCTGCAATATCTGGTGCTGAACCGTGAATCGGTTCATACATTCCAAGAGTACCTTCTCCTAAGCTGGCAGAAGGCAGCATACCGATAGAACCTGTAATCATGCTGGCTTCATCAGATAAAATGTCTCCGAACATATTGCTTGTTATGATCACGTCAAATTGTTTTGGATTTCTTACAAGCTGCATTGCAGCATTATCTACATACATATGGTTAAGTTCAACTTCCGGATAATCTTTTGCAACTTTTTCCACTACGGATCTCCAGAGTCTTGAGGATTCTAAAATATTGGCTTTATCCACACTGGTTACTTTTTTATTTCTTTTCATAGCAGATTCAAAGCCTACTCTAGCGATACGTTCTACTTCGTGAACAGAATACGTCTCCGTATCATAAGCTTCTTCTCCAAATTTACCGTTTCTTCTTCCTCTTTCACCAAAATAAATACCGCCTGTTAATTCACGAACTACTAAAATATCCAGTCCGTCGCCAATAATTTCAGGCTTTAGAGGACAAGCATCCTTTAAGGCTCTGTGAAGTAAAGCTGGTCTTAAGTTAGCAAAAAGGCCTAATTCTCCTCTAAGTCCTAAAAGCGCTTTTTCTGGTCTTCTGTCTCCGGGAAGATTATCCCATTTAGGTCCTCCTACGGCACCCAATAATACAGAATCACTTTTTTTACAAATGTCTATGGTTTCTTGTGGAAGGGGTTCTCCGGTTGCATCAATTGCAGCGCCCCCTGCTAATACTTCTGTAAAATTAAATGTGTGACCGAATTTTTCTCCTATTTTATTTAATACCAATACGGTTTGTTCTATGATATCTGGACCTATTCCGTCTCCTGGAATGGTTGCAATGTTAAAATTCATTGATTTCGCCTCCGTTTCTAATTTATAAATTCGAGTCGCTTTATAAGCGACTCGATGGATTATGCCAAGTCTTTTTGGATGTATTTGATAAGCCCGTCTGCGGCAATGATTTTTTGCATAAATTCAGGGAATGCCTGAGCCTGATAGGTCTCATTTTTGGTTAGGTTTGTGATGGTTCCTGTTCCGAAGTCGATTTCTACTTCATCACCAGCTTCTATTCCTTTAACAGCTGCTTCACATTCCAAAATTGGAAGACCTATATTAATTGCGTTACGATAGAATATTCTCGCAAAGGTACTTGCAATAACGCAAGATACTCCTGACGCTTTAATCGCAATAGGTGCATGTTCCCTTGAAGAGCCACAGCCAAAGTTTTTATCGGCAACAATGATATCTCCTTCTTGTACTTTTTGGGCAAAGGTACTATCTATATCTTCCATACAGTGTTTCGCCAGCTCTTGTGGATCAGATGTGTTTAAGTAGCGAGCAGGGATAATTACATCTGTATCTACGTTGTCTCCGTATTTAAATACTCTTCCTCGTGCTTTCATTAATATGTCCTCCTTATTACGCTATTTCTTCCGGATTGGTGATTTTGCCTGTCAGCGCAGATGCAGCTGCTACAGCAGGACTTGCCAGGTATACTTCAGATTCCGGATGACCCATACGACCTACAAAGTTTCTGTTGGTTGTAGCAATCGCTCTTTCACCTTTAGCAAGTATTCCCATATGTCCTCCAAGACAAGGTCCACAGGTAGGTGTGCTAAATACTGCTCCAGCTTCAACGATATCTTTAACCAAACCTTCTTCTAAAGCTTGAAGATATATTTTTTGTGTTCCAGGGAATACAATTACACGAACCCCTTTTGCCACTTTCTTTCCTCTTAAAATGCTTGCAGCCATTCTTAAGTCTTCCATACGTCCATTGGTGCAAGATCCGATAACTACCTGATCTACTTTTATATCTCCTACTTCATCAATGGTACGGGTATTCTCTGGAAGATGTGGAAATGCTACAGTTGGACGAATGGTACTAAGATCAATTTCGTAAACTGCATCATATTCTGCATCTTCATCTGCTTCATAGATTGTGTATTCTTTAGTAGAATGGGCTTTAACATATTCTAAGGTTTTTTCGTCTACAGGGAAAATACCATTTTTTGCTCCGGCTTCAATAGCCATATTCGCCATAGTAAAACGGTCATCCATGGAAAGATTTTTAATACCGTCTCCAACAAACTCCATAGATTTGTATAATGCACCGTCAACGCCAATCATACCGATAATGTGCAGTATCACATCTTTACCGCTTACCCATTTTTGCATTTTTCCTGTTAAAACGAATTTAAGAGCTGATGGTACTTTGAACCATGCTTTGCCTGTTGCCATTCCGGCTGCCATATCGGTACTTCCGATACCTGTTGAAAAAGCTCCAAGAGCACCATAAGTACAGGTATGGGAGTCTGCGCCAATTACTACATCTCCCGGTACAACCAGACCTTTTTCTGGGATAAGGGCATGCTCTATTCCCATTTCTCCTACTTCAAAATAGTTTTCTATTTCTTTATCACGGGCAAATTCACGGATAAATTTACATTGTTCTGCTGCTTTGATATCTTTATTAGGTGTAAAATGGTCCGGTACAATTGCCACTTTTGTTTTATCGAACACTTTATCTATTCCAACCTTTGAAAATTCCTTTACTGCCACCGGTGTGGTTACGTCATTTCCAAGTACCAGGTCTAAGCGAGCTTCTATCAATTGACCAGCTACTACGCTTTCAAGCCCTGCATGAGCTGCCAATATTTTTTGTGTCATTGTCATTCCCATTGTATCATCTCCTCTGTCACAAATATGGTTTAAACTTCTTCTCTATGTCTTTGATTAATTTATACTCAATAGAATCTACCAGTGCGATCCAGCTGGCTTCAATAATGTCAGTAGATACGCCTACTGTCGTCCAAATGTCTTCACCGTCAGTGGATTCAATTAATACTCTAACCTTTGCGGCTGTAGCTTCTTTGGTATCTAAAACCCTTACTTTATAGTCTGTAAGATGAACTTCTTTAAGCGCAGGGTAGAATACCTCTAATGCTTTTCTTAAAGCTTTATCTAAAGCATTAACAGGACCGTCGCCCTCTGCCGCAGTAATTTCAACTTGACCATCAACGTTTACTTTAATCATAGCTGAAGAACTAAAATCTTCATTTCCTGCAGGATGTTCCCCAATAATTTTAAAATGATCCAATTCAAAGAACGGTCTATATTTTCCTAATTGCTTGCGAATAATCAGTTCAAATGTACTTTCTGCACCTTCAAATTGATAGCCTAAATGCTCTAATTCTTTTAATCGATCAATAATTTCTTTGGTCTCAGGGGAATCCTTCGTAACATTAGGATTAACCTTTTGTATTTTGGATAAAATAGTGCTTCTGCCAGCAACTTCTGACATAAGAAATCTTCTTTCATTTCCCACCAGTTCAGGATTGATATGTTCAAAGGAATGGCTGGCTTTTGAAACGCCGTCAATGTGCATGCCGCCCTTATGAGCAAAAGCACTTTTGCCTACATAAGGCATTCTGTCACTTAAACTTACATTTGCAATTTCTGCTATTCTTCTGGCAGTTTGCGTAAGGGTGCACATCTGTTCCTTAGGTATGCAATCAAAATTTTTCTTAAGTTGGAGATTTCCTATAACAGTGGATAGATTGACATTACCACATCGTTCTCCAAAGCCTATAAAGGTTCCTTGAACCTGGGTAGCCCCGGCTTCTACTGCCATAATTGCATTGGCAACTGCCATTCCCCCGTCATTATGAGGATGAATTCCAACGGGTACTTCAAAAGCTTCCACAACTTTTTTAGTAATTTCATAGACTTCATTTGGAAAGGCTCCCCCATTGGTTTCACAAAGAACGATACAATCAGCACCGCCTTCAACTGCCGCAGATAAAGCTGCCATGGCATATTCAGGATTCGCTTTATATCCATCAAAGAAATGCTCTGCGTCAAAAATCACTTCTTTGCCTTTTTCTTTGAAAAATCTTAAGGTGTCTTTGATCATCTCAAGATTTTCCTCTAAAGAGGTTTTAATAATATCCGTCACATGAAAATCCCAGCTCTTCCCGAAGATTACGACAACCGGTGTATCTGCACTAAGCAATGACTTGACATTGCTGTCTTCTTCAACGGATATACCTCTTCTTCTTGTGCTTCCAAAGGCTGCTATTTTGGCGTTACTAAGGTTAAGTTTTTTAACTCTCTCGAAAAACTCTAAATCCTTAGGATTTGAGCCTGGGTTGCCGGCTTCAATATAGGCAACCCCAAACTCATCAAGAGTCTTTACAATTTTTAATTTATCTTCTACAGAAAAGGAAATTCCTTCTGCTTGTGCACCATCTCTTAAGGTAGAATCAAAAATTGCTATTTTATTCGCCATGCTCTTCATTCTCCCCCCTCTGTAAACTTCATTCTATAAAAATACTGATATAAACTTTTATACTAACTTAACTACTGGATTGCTACTTATTTTTCTTGAATCCAGCTCATCATTTTGCGAAGTTCTTTTCCTACTCTTTCAATTTGATGTTCTGCTTCCATTCTTCTTCTTGCGTTAAATGAAGGACGATTTGCCTGATTTTCTAAAATCCAATTCTTAGCGAAGGTACCGTCTTGGATTTCTCTTAATACCTTTTTCATTTCTTTCTTCGTTTCTTCTGTGATGATACGTTTTCCAACGGAGTAATCTCCAAATTCTGCTGTATCACTGATGGAATATCTCATGTAGCTTAATCCACCCTGGTTGATTAAGTCTACGATTAATTTCATTTCATGCATACATTCAAAATAAGCACTTTCTGGTTGATATCCAGCTTCTACCAAGGTTTCAAATCCTGCTTTCATCAGTTCAGAAACTCCTCCGCAGAGTACCGCTTGTTCTCCGAAAAGGTCTGTTTCAGTTTCTTCTTTGAAAGTGGTTTCAAGAATACCAGCTCTTGCTCCACCAATTCCCGCTGCATACGCAAGGGCTAAATCTTTTGCATTGCCTGTAGCATCTTGGTATACAGCAACCAAACAAGGAACTCCTTTTCCTTCCTGATATTGACTTCTTACGGTATGTCCGGGTCCCTTAGGTGCAACCATAAATACATTTACATCTGCCGGAGGTACGATTTGTCCGTAATGAATATTAAAACCATGAGCAAAAACTAAAGATTTTCCTGGAGCTAAATTGGGTTCAATGCTTTCTTTATATAATTTAGCTTGTTTTTCATCATTAATAAGAATCATAATAATATCAGCCTGAGCTGCTGCTTCTGCTGCAACAGCAACTTTAAGTCCTGCCTCTTCTGCTTTTGCCCAGGACTTGCTGCCTTCATAAAGTCCAACCACTACATCTACACCAGATTCATGTAAGTTAAGGGCATGGGCATGACCTTGACTCCCATATCCAATAATCGCTACTGTTTTTCCTTTTAATAAATTTAAATTACAATCCTGTTCATAATATAATTTTGCCATTTCTTATTCCTCCTCATATTTTTTGTGTTGTTTGATTTCTTTATTTCCTCGCTCCAAAGCAGTAAGGCCGGTGCGGATCATTTCTTTAATTCCATAAGGTTCCATCATGCTGATTAATGCTGATAGTTTCCCTTCATCACCAGTTACTTCAATCATTAAAGATTCACTGGCAACATCTACTATTCTTCCTCTAAAAATATTTACAATTTCAATAATTTCTGCTCTTTTATCGGTATCAGCACCTACTTTTAAAAGCATTAATTCTCTGTATACAGATTGTTCAGCTTTTAATTCTATAACTTTAATAACATCGATAAGCTTATTTAATTGCTTTTTAATTTGTTCCAGGATATATTCGTCTCCTCGAACAACAATAGTCATACGGGATACATTGGGATCTTCAGTTTCTCCCACGGAAAGACTGTCGATATTATAGCCCCGTCGACTAAAAAGTCCTGAAACCCGACTCAGTACCCCTGAGTGGTTTTCTACCAAAATGGATAAAACATGTCTCTTCATAGAAATCCTCCTTTCCACAGTAAAAAATTTGTCAAAGTGTGCTTTCTTTTGGATCGACGATACATTCTATTAAGAATGTCTCATCGGAATGAATAGCTTCATCAAATACTTCTTTGAGTTCATCATCCTGAAAAACTCTTCTGCCTTTAATGCCATAGGCATCTGCCAGTTTAATAAAATCAGGATTGCCGCTTAAATCTACGCCATACTCTGCTTTATAATTTTTATACTGCATTTCTCTAACCATGCCCAATCCTGTATTATTAAACAACAGTATAATTAATTTCACTTTGTTTTGTTTTAAAGTGGCTAATTCAAATAAACTCATTTGAAATCCGCCGTCTCCCATGGTTGCGACAACCTGCCTTTCAGGCGCCGCTATGGCTGCCCCAATGGCAGCAGGCAAACTATATCCCATGGTGCCTAAACCGCCTGATGTAAAAAACTTTCTGTCATCGAATATATTAAAGTTGAGTGCTGACCACATTTGGTTCTGACCTACATCCCCAACTAAAATAGCGTTTTTATCTAAAAACTCAGAAAGAAGCTTTATCGCATATTTGGGATTGACATTCTTGGTGGGCTTCCTGTCTTTTTTATCGTTTGCTTTCAAATCTCTGAGGTATTGTACCCATTCGTCCGTATGTAAAGGTTCCGCCATCTCCAGGAATTGTTCCAGGATATTTCTCACATCCCCTACAACTGGTATGGAGGTTCCTAAATTTTTCCCAATTTCTGCAGGGTCTACATCTATATGAATAATATCTGCATTCTTGGCAAATAGCTTACTTCCGCCAGTTGCTCGATCTGCAATTCGGGCGCCCATAAAGACTGCTACATCTGCTTCAGAAACCGCCTTGTTGGCAACTTTATGTCCATGTGAACCTACCATTCCAATATAGTATGGGGAATTATGGTTCATTCCTCCAAGACCCATTAAAGTACATACTACCGGAATCTTTGCTTTTTCTGCAAAAGCAAGAAGTTCCTTTTCTGCCTTTGCACTGACAATTCCCCCACCAATGCATATAATTGGTTTTTTACTGTCTCTAAGTCTTCTTAATGCTCTTTTGATCTGTCCGATATGACCTGTATATGTAGGCTTATAACCTCTGATGTTAATTTCTTTATCATAATAAAACTCAATGGTTTCATTTAGTATGTCTACCGGAATATCAATAAGGACTGGTCCCGGTCTTCCAGTTTTTGCGATATGAAAGGCTTCTTTGATGATTCGTGGAAGATCTTTTGCATCTTTTACAAGATAACTATGTTTAATAAAAGGTTCTGTGGCTCCTGTAATGTCAACCTCTTGAAACACATCTCTTCCTATTAATGTTGATTTTACCTGTCCTGTAAATGCAACAAGAGGAATGGAGTCCATATAAGCAGTTGCAATTCCTGTGATTAAATTCGTAGCCCCCGGCCCTGAAGTAGCAATACATACACCTACTTTACCTGAGGTACGGGCATATCCACTGGCACTATGAGCAGCTGCCTGTTCTTGTCGAACTAAAATATGACGAATAGCTGACTTTCTTAAAGCTTCATACAAGGGCATTATAGCCGCCCCCGGATATCCAAAGACTGTAGTAACCTCTTCTCTCTTTAAACATTCTACAATCGCTTCTGCAGCCTTCATCTACTCCCCTCCTTTTGAAATAAAAAAGTATAAAAAAACCTCATCCCTGACTTGCAGGGACGAGGATACACTCCGCGCGTTACCACCCTTATTAACTTTATTTTGCAATAAAGTTCGCTCACTAGGTTCTATCAAACCTTCGCCTGTAACGGGGCTTACCGTTTATCTCTTACTTGTGTAAAGAATCCCCTACACTTCAGAGAAACTGCTCTGGAGAGATTCATATTCTGCTATAGGATCGGTTCACACCAGCCACCGACTCTCTGCACCTATATTGTGCAAAATACCAGGCTCCTTCATTGCATTTATCTGAAAATTAAATTTAAATTTGATATGTATTTTATCAGCATTTAAAAATAAAGTCAATAACTTTTTTAAGAAATTCGCAATCTTATTTTTATGTCTAAATTGCAATATTAAATGCAACAAATTTTGAAACCATATGATATTTAGAAGCAATTGCCTGTGGTTGTCAAGGGCGGAGCGAAGTGGAGTTCATTTTA
>JGI24712J26585_10003462_pt1 | contig 12414 bp, 15 predicted proteins | sample BioPla3DNA2_FD_26585 | JGI IMG/M metagenome (IMG submission 26585)
TAAATCCATTTATTATACCTTTAATTATGTCTTTCCCTATTCCTTTAGCGGCATTAACCCAATTGTAAAGCATGAGAACATTTAATATAGCCTTGATTATTTGTGGCAAATTCTTAATTATTTCAGGAATAGCCTTTATTAATCCTTCTATCAATGCAAGAATTATATCAAATCCCGCCTTTATTATCTTGTCAAAATTTCCAAGCAAAGTATCAACAAAAGTGTTTATTATTCTAGGGACTTCTTTAATTAGGGTAGGTAGTTGATCTATTATCCCTTCAATTAGTGCCATTAGTAATGATATCCCAGCATCTACAATTAAATCCAAGTTATCTATGATGACATCAGCTAGCTGAATAACAGTGTCCACTATAGTATCTATCAATTCTGGTAGGATTTCAACTATTCCATCAATCAATGCTAGAATTATTTGTATACCCATCTCTAATAACATAGGTAGGTTTTCAAGTATAATATTTACTATTTCCATCATTGTATCAACTATTACTGCAGTTATCTGGTCAACATTTTCTACTATGCCTGATATTAAACTCATTATAATATTCATCCCTGCTAAGACTAATTCAGGCAAGAACTCTCCAATAGCTTTTATTAGCAATATCAGTACATCAATAATAACATTACTTATCTCAGGAGCCCTTTCTGCTATTACTTTTACTAATGATGTGATTATTGAAACGACTGCCTCTAATATGGTAGGCAGATATTTATACATAGTACTGACTATTATCATCATCATGTCTAATATAGCACCAATTATTCTGGGTGCTTCTTTTGCTAGTGTCTGAATAACCATTGTTATTACTTCCATAATTGCTGATATTATTGCTGGCATTAGCTTTATTATTGTATCCAATAACTGCATTCCTATATCAAAGACTGCACTTATAATAGCAGGTGCCATACTTACTATAGTTTGAATAATCATAGGCACTAGTATAGCTATTGCGTTAATCAATGTTGGCATTAATCTAGTAATTCCATCTATTAAACTCATTATTATAGATTGTCCAGCTGCCAATATTTGTGGTGCCAGTTGCACAATAGTGTTTACAATTGTGGCAATTATCTGAACACCTACATCTACTAATTGTGGTAACATTGAAACTATTGCGTTTAGTAATTGTGGTATAATTATTAAGGCAGCGTTAGCTAATAATGGCAACGCCTTGCTAATTCCTGACAGTATCTCTCTTATAATTATTGTTCCTAATGTTATTAGTTGTGGTGTCAATTTAATCAATGCTGATAAAAGTGCACTCAGCACACTTGAGATTGCTGAAGCTATCATTGGTATAGCACTTACTAATCCCTTTATGATATTTTGTATAATTGTTACTCCAGCAGAAATCAATATAGGTAAGTTTTTCATTATACTATTTATAATAGTTTTCATGGCATCTGAAGCTAACTGAGTTAACTTTCCAGATTCTCTTGATATCCCATCTATTATAGCAGTCATTATATCTACACCTATCGACACTACATTTGGAATAATTTTCAATATTGCTCCAATAAATGTTGTTACTAATAGAGACATTGATTTAGATATTTTGGCCTTATTGCTCTCTATTCCACTAATTAGTGAATCAATCATACCGACTACAATATTCAACATTTTTGGAGCTTCATTAGCAAGCCTAGTGAACGCGTCAGCAAATATTCCACCTAAAACTCTAATAGCCTCTGCGATACCACCTTTTGATAAAGCATTTGATATCTGCTCAGTATATCCTACTACAATATCCATACTGCCTAATAGGGCACCCTTCAACTCATCACCAATTGATATAGTTAAATCTTTGAATCTATTTTTCAACATTGCTATCTTTGATTCGGTTGTTTCATATCTTCGATTTGCCTCATCTACTAATGCAGTGTTGTCTTTCCACGCTTGATTTGACATTCTTAATGAATCCACAAGAACATCACTTGCTCCAGATAACCTCAATAGTGTGTCAATCTCTTGTGTAGAACTTATGCCTAATGATTTAAGAGTTGAAGCAACGTCTCCTCCACCTTTATTTATCTTATCTAACCCTTTAACGAAATTACTAATTGCTTTCGATGGATCTTTAGACCATTGCTTTACAAAGTCCTCTGAGGTCATCCCAGATATCTTAGCGAACCCATCTAAGTTGTCGCCAAGAGATAACACTTCTGTGTTAATTTTCTGCATTACTCGAGACATGGAGCCTCCACCAGCTTGCGCTTGTATACCTACAGAACTCATCGCTCCTGCTAATGCTAATATTTGGGCTTCAGTCATCCCAACTTGTGAGGCTGTACCAGCTAACCTTAAGGACATATCAACTATTTCTTTCTCAGTAGTTGCTAAGTTGTTACCTAGTTCAACTATTGAGGACCCAAGTTTATCAAAGTCTAGTTGACTCATGCCAGTAATGTTAGCCAAGCGAGCTAAAGCAGTAGCAGCTTCATCAGATGTCATATTTGTAGCGTCACCTAACATAACCATGCTCTTAGTAAATCCCAGAATGTTAGCAGTTTCAATTCCTAGCTGTCCAGCTGCCTCAGCAACCCCAGCTATCTCACTAGCACTCTGTGGCATAACCTTAGACATTTCTCTTATGCCTTTTTCTAACTGCATGAACTCTTCTTCAGTTGCTTCTACTGTTTTTCTAACCCCAGCAAAAGCACTCTCAAACTCTATGCTTGCTGTGGTTGCATATGCCCCCATAGCTCCAATAGCCGCCCCTGTTGCTGCAGTAGCAGTTGTTACAGTTTTAAGAGCTTTTGTTCCTGTAGTTCTCATCAAAGATACACCTTTCTTAAATCCTGATGTATCAATAGCCGTTGAAAATATTAGTTTTCCATCCATATTTTGTTCTCACCTCCCATTAAAACAGATTACTTATAGCATCCCCAAATTGTTCACCATTGTCAACATTGAGTGATTTGCTAACTGGCAATCTGTACATTCTTTTAAGTTTTCTCCAATTAGCTTTCTCTTCTTTAGACATACTCGATGTAATTTTAGTACTTCTTATTTCTATTATCTTTTTCATTATTGTATCCTCTGGAAGAGTGTTAAACAGCTTCATAAAAGTCCACCAATGTAAATCTTCATTAGCTAAGTCGATCTTGTAAGCGTGTAAAAAAGAGGAGAAGATATAATCACCGTCATGTTCGAATGAATATACCTCCTCCTTTAGTTTTGGTGGATTATTGTTAATATTTGAGCCACCCTCGCCCTTGTCAACTTTGCCATCTAATTCTCCAAGAGTATAAAACCATAAAATAGCGTTCCACGCTTCCTCAATATTGCCTGGTATGTCATCATAGTAAAGATTGAGTGCAACAAACAATTTATCAATTTCACTTAACTCTGGATCTTTAACAGCCATTTCAAACAATATTGATGTTCTATGGTCACAATTGATAGTATGTTCAACCCCACCTATAACGACACTGGTGGGGTTTTTATCAACTAGAATATTCATTTTATTATTTCCTTATTCTGCGAGGGCTATATTTTTCTAATAACTCCTTATGTCTATCAGCTATTTTCTTTTCTGAATAATCATTTATTTCTGAGATTATGAAGAATCCTAACTCAGCTATGTCTTCAAAGTTGACTTCGCGCTCACCAAAGATTTCTTTAGTTGCTCCGTCTCCTAATAAGTTATCTATACCTTCGACAAATAGCTCAATAGCTCCATTGTTGAATTTTGCCAACTTTTCTAAATCAATGTTCTCTAAGTTAACATCTTCGCCATAAGCTTCATTAGAACTCATATTTTTTAGTTTAAGTCCGAATGCTTTAAGGTTTTCTATGAAGACCTGGTCAGCTGTGTCTACCTCGAACTTTACTCCATTCAATTCTAATGTCAGATAATCTTTCTCTTTAAAATTAAACACTCTTACGTTACTCATATTATATAGTCCTCCTATTTATTATATTATAATGGTAAAAATGTACATTCTTCTAATTGGTCAGTTGGGGCATCCTCAGCAAACACAGCAATCCCCTGCTTAGTTGTCCCTTGTGCGCGAAGTGTGCCCGAGTATGTGTAAACTTCTGATTCTCCACCTTCGGACTCAGGAATTAAACTAAACACTCTCTCTTTTGCTTTGTACGCTACACCTGAATCTCCTTCTTCAACAGGAACTTTTTTTGTGAAATTTACTGATAAAATAGTAACTGTAGCATCTGAACCTAATTTTTCATTTTCAAAGATATCTACAATTACATCATGAACAGGGTCATTAGTTCTTTCATCCATAGAGAATGAAACACCTGATGATATACCTGTAACATCAACTCTCTCGAATGATTCGTCAACATATTGTCTGCTGTACTCTAGAGGGTTTTTCTCCTCTTCCATAGCAGTGAAGAATTTCATTCTATTGTAAGTGTCATCACTCGTTTTCATGAAATTGACCTTTTCACTACGTCTTACAAATCTTTGTGTTTCCATATTTATCATTCCTCCCTGGAAATTATTTTTTAATTTTGATAATATACTAATCTTATTTGCATTTGATACCTTGCTCTATTCTCATCAGCATGAAATAGGTAACCACTATCTAGAACTTCCATAAACATTGATTCCTTATCTTCACTTAGATTTGGTAGCTCATACCTGTTAGACTTATCTTCTATCCAATCTGCCACTTTTTGATAAAATCCATTGTTTTCAATATTCACTAAAACTTCAGGTCCATAATGTTCTTTAGACGCAAAGACAAAAGTAAATTGCTTAACCTTGCCTCCATCAGCATATGTTTTAACAGTTGTGTTTGTTGGTACAGCGTCAATGGTATATTCAAAAACTTTATCAGGCAGGAAGTCAACATTTACTCTTCTATNTCCATTTAGATAGGGACATTGTCTCATAAAATCTCTAACCTTGTCAATAATCATTTTTCACTTCTACCTCCTGCCACCTTAGCTGCCTCATCTCTTATCTTATCAACATTATCTACCTTCATTCTATCGAACCAGTAAGCACCTCTCATTGGTGAACCTTTATAGTTCTTTTTTGTGTGGTATACTGAATGAGCGTATGGTGTGTCGTAAACTATGCTACCTTCACCAACCTTAGTTGACCTTCTAGCTGAGTTGATTAACTCACCAGTATCTCTAGGTGTATACTTCTCACTTAACTCAAGAACCTTTCGGTCAATATACTTCTGAGTTCTTCCACCTTTTTCAAGTCCTCTAGATTTAGACATCATATCAACATTACCAATTATAAATTTCTTTAATCTTATCATTTAGCAAGCACCACCCAATGCCTCATTCGAGGGCTTCCGAAGCCTTTAAAGTCAACGGTAGTCATTGTGAAATAATGCTTTAAATCTTTTGCTGATCGAATCTCAAGATGTGATTCGCCCTCAACTACTAGATCCCCTGGAGCTAGCGTAAAGTAAGCTGATTTATCTTCAGCATTCTCAAATTCGTAAGCATTTAAGAATTGTCTTTCAGAGGAATGATTTAATGGTATGAAGATTTTAGCCTTGTCATCTGAGGTGTTATTTGTAGAGTTCTTTATATAACCCTCCTGGCTATTGAAGAAAACTCCGTAAACTACAGTTCTCTGATAAACATCTAAGTCTTTATCAAAGTCATAACATCTATTGTATATTGTTATAGTGTCATTGAACATGTTAAAACCCCCTATACATAAGACCTGTGTATATGAGGTTGTTATATATAATTTCATAATTGCTTGAGTTGATTTCTTTTACGTTTCTGTAACTGACTGAATGTTCTCCTACAGATTCACTAGTTACATTTCCCACACTTTCAATGTCTGCACAATTATCAACGAGTTCGCATATGGTAAACTTAATAAGCTCTTTAGTCTCTTCATCTTCAACACTTTTTGCTCGATTGAATGTATGAAGATTAACTAGATTGCTTGCTTTCCTTGCGAGCCTGTTAAACTGAGACTGATTGTCAACTCTGATTCCATTGTAAACTTCTTTGTAAAAATTGTAATCAACCATACTCTCAACTCCTTAGAATTATGGGGAGCGTAAATAAATGTTCCCCATAATTACTTATCTTTATTATCGATTCTCTCTAAGAAATCCCCATCATACTTTTTTAAGTTTTTAATAGCTTCATTAGCTCTCTTTACAGTCATCTCGATTTCTTGGCCAGCCCTGTAGATTTCTTTAGTATGGGTATCTCTAAAGTCTTGCTTTACTATATATTTAGCCATTTCATCATCCTCCCATATCTAAATTATCAGCAATTAGCCTTCAGGTGTTATTCCTTCACCATTTCCTTCACCATTTTCGTCATCTTCAGGTGCTTCAAAACCTTCTACAATCTTAACTACACCTTGGTCATTGTATAAGTTAACTGCATATAATGTGTCAATAACAATGTTAACCACTCTTTTCAACTCATCATAACCTGTGTTGATTTCAGGAGTCTTCTTGTAAACGATCTCTACAGCTCCATCCTTTTGAATATATGCTGTGCCAGCTTCAACACGCTTAGTTCTTACAATATCCTTCAATCCTAATAGATCAGCAAGCTGCTCTCTAGTAAGGAATGTGTTTCCATCGATTGCCTCTTTTCTCAACTCTGTGTAATCTGATGGGTTAATAAATAGGATATAATCTTCGTCATCTTCGTCATTGAAGACTGAAAGTGCATCAATAATATTACTTATTGATGTTGGTTCCCCACTGTAACCTAGAATTGCTTCATCTAATGCTTCAACATAATCAATCTCAATCTTATCTGAAACTGATAATGCTAATTGGTTTGCAGCCTCACTTAATGTTCCATCAACGTTAGTTAAAATTGCCTTGCTTGTTGGTGCAACAGCGTTACCAACTTCCTTGATAGTAACCTTAGTAGTAGTCATGCTCATTAAGCTAGGGTCAATTGCTACACCTTCCTCTAAATCCTTAGCTGCACCAATATACGCATATTTAGGTCTAGTGATTGTATCTCCTGCTTCACCAACTAAAGTTGTATCAACCTTAGCGTGCGGAGCAAACTTAATTCCACTCTCCAATGATGCTGAAATTATATCAGCAAGAACCTCTGGGTTAATTAAATCCATTACTTTTGTAATTGCCATTTAAATCATCTCCTTATTTTTCTATTATTGTGTTAATTTTTTATAAAGACTTGGATTCTTATTATATAACTCATTTTTTTCAGTGTAAGTCATATTCTTGAAGTCTTCTATAGTAATCTCGTTACCTCCACCACTATGTTTAGTAGTTACATTAGACAACCCTTTGCTTTCCTTACTGAATAGATAATCATAGTTCTCTTTAGCCGACTCTAGTTGCTCAGTTAGCCCTTCAATCTTACCATCTTCAAATTTAATCTTTTCTGTATCTATTACAGTCTTTACTAATTTAAGATCTTTAGCGCCAGCCTTAGTTAATTCTTTCTCAAGCGCAACATTAAAATTGATTTCGTTTATTTCAGATTGGTGAGCTTGAGTCATCTCAGTAATCTTCTGCTCTAATTTAAGTTTCTCATTCTTAATAGCTTCAAAATCTTCTGCTGAAATAGTGTTCTCAGTTGCCTCAGCAAGCTTTCGCTCAACCTCAGCTTTCTCGTTTTCTAAGTCAGCAATAGTTTGTTTGGTCTTCTCGATCTCAATTCCTCTCATCTTGAAAACCTCTTTGATTTGTGTGTCATCTAATCCTAATGCTACTAAATCTTCTTTCTTCATTGTAACTCCTCCTAAAATGTAATTTAAGCTTTTTAAGTCGTCGCTAATGACTTTATTACACTCATTATATATTACACATAATTCTTTAAAATTTTTCACTACATTGAAAATCACTCATTAGATATTTCAATAACCGTTCTAGTTCCCTCTATTTTCTCTGGAACTATTCCATCGTCAAAGTCAAAGGTAACTTTTAGAACACCATTGCCTTTGGGAGCTAACTTATCTAAATCTGCAACTTTATCCATTATTTTAACTATGTCTCTATATGCTTTAATAACTTGCTTCTGAATATCTGCCACTGTGCTATAAGTTCTCTCACTGCCCATTACTACTTCTGTTGCTGTCTTGGCTGCAAAGTTGACATCAGATAACACTCCATAACCCAACCCTGAATTAAACTCAATTCTTCTCAAGATATCACTTAAACCTCTTCTGTAGCTTTCATCTCTAATTGATGGATTAAATTCCTTCAACCCATTGTTGTCTCCATGTTCGCCAGGAATTGAATTAGTCACCCTATACAACTCAGACTCCTTGAACCCAAGTCTCCCCACTCCAGGCATCTTTTTACCACTAGTCTCCACCTGGTCTATACCATTTATTAAAGTCAGGCCAGCAAAGATTTCTAAGCCAGCAAGTCTATACTCTCTAATCATTTCACTGTATAGTATGTCATAATCCTTAATTAAACCTTCAATCTTAGAGAACACGCTAACCCCTAATTTTGAATCAATATCTTTATTATTAGAGAATGGAGTCCTAATGTAAACATAGAATGGTTGTTCAATATCCTCTAAAACAAACTCAGGTTCGAGATGTGCCCATTTATCAACTTCTGATAATGGTCTTTCTTGACCGATCTTTCCATTTGTTCCTTTACCTAGATATAACTTATTAGTGATTGTGTAAACTCCATCCTCAGATAAATCATGAGTCTCCACCTTAGTATATACGTAATCACCTTTCTTCACCTTATCAAGGAATGCTACGCTAACTAGCTCGTCAAAGTCATTGAATCTTAATGGAATAAAACTACCTGGTCTCATATACTGAATTCCAATTCTTCCATTAGAGACAAATGGTTTTAATATGCCTCCACCTTGGACAAGCAGTTGCTCGACAATTCTTCTTGTTCTTTCTACTAATGGTTGGTACTGCTTATTTAAGTAATCTCCACGCTCACCTCCAATAATCTCACTCTTCATCTCCACTGTAACTTTTCTTGCTAGCTCAGAAACAATAGCTGCACCTAGGTTTCTACCAAAGACTACTTGGTGCCCATGGTCATTCCACTCTTCCCATGGTGGTTTATTCTCGTATATACTAATCCAATGTTCTACGTCTGCACTGTTGTCATACTCACTAAAATCTAATTCATTTACATTCACGTCTATTAACCTCCTAATTAAATAATTTTTAAAGGAATTCCACATATTATATATCCTCCTTGCTTTTAAATTTTCAAGCTTAATAATGTTGGTAAATCTCTTTCTAACCCATATTCAAACGCGTCAATAACATCTGTGTCTACATCTAAACGTTCATCCTCCTTGCCCTCTCTACTATCCCAAACAGAAGTCTCTAAAGCCTCCTTAGCCTCCTCTGCTAACTCAGTGTAGAATAATCTCCCTTGATTTATTAAAACACTTACACCATCAATTCTCTCACTTATCCTAAGCTTCTTACTTGGCCACACTAGCCTGCTTAAGCTTGCTTTAGCTAATGAATTCTTTAATGATGTTATCGCCATAGTTCTAGCGGAGTCTCCATATGTGTAACTTACTCTCACTCCATATATCGCTTCAACTTTCTGAAGAAATTTGACATATCTATCACCAATGATATCTTCAGTTATCTCTCCAGCGAACTTCTTGCTTGATAATATATATACATCATTATCATAAGAGATTCCTACAGCAACAAAAGCAGTATAAGACTTAACACCTTGACCAAAGTCAACACCAATGCTTACCTGTCTTAACTTAGGAACCTCAGTAGACTTAATGAAGTAATTTTGAGGGTTGTCTGCAAACTTCTTGTAAATCAACCCGTCAGCTACAGCTCTCTCACCTAATATATTTCTTCTGTAATGAACAGTTTCAGGATTATATGTGCTCAGAGTGTTTGCTATCTGCTCCTCAGTTAAGCTAGCATTATCAAATATTGTAAAATGTTCATAGTTATACCCCCCACTAAACTCACCTTTACTTTCCATCTCTGCGTACTTGTCAATATAATCTACATATATAGAGTGCTTAGGGTCACTGGGGTTTAAGTCCCAAAAAACCTTCTCCTTACTTGACATTCTTAATCTATCAAAACACTCTTTAATCATACTGTCATGGTGAAGGTTAATTTCTGTCGCTATCCACATTCCATAAGAGTTACCACGAATGCTTTTGAAGCTGTCTGCCTTCATTCCTCCTGCAAATATAACTATCTTTTCACCAACCATTGTGCTTACATATAGACACTCGTTTCCTTTGAACTTCCCCCACCGACTTCTACCTCTGAATATATACTCGAGTCCAAACTCATTAGCCTCACCTATATTCAGCTTAGCGTTACCAACTTTTGATCCTGTTGCAAGGTGAATCTTATCCGGATGTCTTTCTAGTTCCATAGCAAAAGCTAAGACGTTATCTATAGTTTTCCCAGCTCGCACTGCCCCCTCAGCTACGTTAACTCGACTATACTTAGCTTTTCTTATATAAGCCTTGTGCTTATCATTAAATTTCCAATTTATTTTCTTGGTTTTCCTGAGTTTAACCTTAGACATCTGCTAAATCACCTCACTCATAAATATCTTTATAAACATCAGATAAATCTTCAACCTCTCTGCCCTCTCCAGTTAACTTGTCTATACGAGCCCTAATCTCATCATTCTTTAATTCGTAATCTTGCTTCACATTATGAAGTAAACCCCGCTTTCTAGTTAACTCAGACTCAAACTTTGCTAACTCAGCGTAGAAATCCTTCTTGGTACGTAAGTCCTCTGGGTGAACTAAAGATAACTCGTTGGCTAGGTCAGCTATAGTCTTCTCAACTCTATCTATGTCTTCCTTGAGCTTTTTAACTATATCCATAAATTACACCTCCAAATAATGTAATCCTAATCTCTAATCTTCTCTCTTATAACTTCCATCCTTCTCGTGATGGTTGAATTGCTTACACCGGTGAGCTTTGCTATCTCACTGTAATTGTAACCATCATTTAAGTACCTAACTATCTCTTTTTCTGACTCACTTAATCCATCCATAAATGACTCTATGTAAAAGTCTTCTGCACCTTCCTCATTCTGTATCTCTATGGTGTCAGATATGCCAACTAAGTCGACCTTGTTCCTCGTTCTCTCATTATATACATCATTACGAGCTATAGAATAAAATAAACTTGAAAGATTACCACGGCTCTCATCGTAAGCTAAGACAGCCTTTATTAAAGACTCACACACTAATCCATGATAGTCATCATAGTTTAATCCATACTTTCTTATAAAGGTCCCTACTAAATCATTTTCTACATACTCTCTCTCTACTATTTTCTTCTGCTCTTCATTTAACATATGCTCACCTCTACATTATTGTCACCACCTTTATTTATTATCTTTACCTTTCTTGCTATCTTTGTCATCTTCGCTATCTTCGTCATCTAAAGGCATTAATCCATACTCCTTAATCATCTCTTGTGCTATATACCTTGCTAGGACGTCTCCTCCACTCATCTCCAATATGTCATTTATAGCTTCATTTTTAATACTTGGATACTTGAAGTCAGGACTGAAAGCCATCTTTCCTTTCTCTATGATAGCTTTATAAGGATTAAGATAATTTTTAGCTTCCTCTTTGTCTTTCTCAAATTGGCTCTTAACCTTCAAGAAATGATAAGTATCTATATAGTCCTTATATCTTTTAAGCAAAGTTGACGAAGATGTCTTAGCTGACTTCCTACTAGAATCGGGATAAATCTTCATGTAGCTTTCTACTTGATTATAGGTCTTTAGATAGTCTATAATGAACGCCCTATGTTTATGATGTTTTATCTCTGGAAGATCATTTTTATTTATTTCCATATTCTCACCCCCTGTATAATCGAGTAACCCCTTCAAATCTAATAACTTCTAAAAATAAATGACGCCGGTTACCCATAGTTACAAAAATAAAAGACTAAGATGAATAGTGTCTTAGTAAACCAGCTGCACCAACGCTAACTAGTCTACCATCACTTTCCACCTTTAGTCTCTTAATCTATATGTTATTGCTTTATTAACTTTTTTAGTTTTAGGGTCCACTGAGTTTGCTCGGTGAACCCCTTAACTGTGGCATATTATTTAATAATTCAGGAGTTGAATTATCTATAAACTAATATCATAATCGCTCGGTTTTCTACTTTCCACCATTTTGTGCGATGTAATTTAATAACTCTCTATCTCTTGCTTCCTGAGCTTGCTCAAGTTTACCTTTGGCTGCCTCTTCATACTTAGCACGCTCGGTTAAAATTTCAATTTCATTTATCTCATTATATGTTATTCCATATGCACTGTAATTCTTTTGACTGAATAGCTTATTGTCTCTAGCTAATAAGTATGTTATGTCAGCGAATTTTCTTTCAGTCCATTTATCTATCCCTACATACATTTTATAATTATCTCTAATTTGTTTATAAGCAATCTTATCATTTTTGTTGATGTAATTACTTAAGAATGTTTTGTTCA
>JGI24712J26585_10003463_pt1 | contig 12411 bp, 10 predicted proteins | sample BioPla3DNA2_FD_26585 | JGI IMG/M metagenome (IMG submission 26585)
GAGGCTGTAAAAAATTTTGTGTATGAGAAGTAGAGAAATACTCCTTTCTGGCAAGAATTAGTAATATCAAAGTCGGAAAGGAGTTTTTTCTATGGCATTGCCAAAAGAAGTAGTACGGGAAATAATTGAACAGAAAAATTTTCAAAACCCGGGAGAAGTGATTGCATTTCTCAAGGAATCATGCAAGGACATTCTGCAAGAGATGCTAGAGGCGGAAATGGACTGTCATCTGGGATATTCCAAAAATGATGTATCAAACAAAAAAACTGAAAACAGCAGGAATGGCTATACTCACAAAACGGTACGCAGTGAACTGGGACCCATCGAAATCGATATACCAAGGGACCGGAACGGAGAGTTTGAGCCCAGGATAGTCCCCAAATACAAGCGAGACATCTCCGGCATCGAAGAAAAAGTGATCTCGCTGTATGCCAGGGGAATGTCTACCCGTGATATCCATGAGCAAATCAAGGACCTTTATGGCGTGGAAATATCTGCTGAAATGGTAAGCAAGATAACAGAAAGGCTGGTGCCCGAGATAAGGGAATGGCAGAACAGACCACTGGAGCCTGTTTATGCATTTGTTTTCCTTGACGCAATACACTACAAGATACGGGAAGATGGGCATGTATTGAACCGCGCGGCATATGTGGTTATAGGCATAGATATAGACGGAAACAAAGATATTCTTGGCATATGGATCGGGGAAAATGAATCCTCGAAATTCTGGCTCGGTGTACTAAATGACCTTAAGGCCAGAGGCGTGGAGGAAATCCTGCTGTTCAGTGTAGACGGGCTTACAGGCATAAAGGAAGCAATAGAAGCAGTATATCCAAACGCAATGATCCAGAGGTGCATAATCCACCAGCTGCGTAATTCCTTTAAATACGTATCATACAAGAATATAAAGGAATTCAGCAAGGATTTTAAATCGGTCTATACGGCTGTGAACGAGGAAGAAGCTCTCGATAACCTGTATAAACTCAAGGAGAAATGGGGAAAGCAGTACCCGTTTGCTTTCAGGAGCTGGGAAAACAATTGGGAAGTGTTAAGCTCGTTTTTCAGGTTTCCGCCTGAGATAAGGAAGATAATCTACACAACCAATATCATCGAGGGCCTGCACAGACAGTTCAGGAAAGTGACAAAAGCAAAGAGCGTGTTCCCATCGGATACATCGCTTGAAAAGATGCTGTACCTGGCATCAATGAATGTGATGAAGAAATGGACCGTAAGGATCCGGAATTGGGACCTGGTTTTAAGCCAGTTGATAATAATGTTCGGAGATCGGGTGGAAAGGTACCTGTAACCCAGGTACCACCATCCTGATCTTGGTATTGCTACTTTCTTTTGCGAAAAAGAAAGTAGCCAAAGAAAACGGTCCTCATCGCCGGACGGGCTAGACCTCACAAAATATTCCTCAGGTAAAAGAGCAGTCTAGCCCATTATTTAAATTATTGCCTGCAGATATAATGTTTTATGTATGAAATAACATTTTTCTGGAAATAATACTGCCGGACGTTGAAAAATGCACAGCCATTTAATTAAGGTTAGATTACTTGCTGGAAAGGCAGTAACCATATGAATACACAAAATTCTTTACACTTCCGATAAAACTACTTCGTTGTTATTTTGTTATGTCAGGATAAACACTCATTGACGTGCGGGTCCACAACTGCCTTTTCTGTATGTTAACTAAGGAATCCAAAACTTTTCTTAAACGATATATCTACTAAGTCTAACTCATAAGTGAAATTCTATCGCGCTTCTTTTCTTTCAGGTAGTGATTTCGCTTAACGGCGGGTCCTCAACTCTTAGTTACATTTGNTAAACCTNATTCAGTGGTAGTATTTACACCTGTTTCGGAATTCTTTATTGCCTAATAAATGAGAGTAGAATATAATATTATTTCAAATGAAAGTATTATAAGATTGTAGTTATTATACGTTTCTAATGGGTTAACAAATAGAACACTTTGTTGAGAAACGTCCCACAGGAGAGGTGTTTGAATGAAAATATTATTTGTTTCTGCAGAAATGTCCCCTTTTGCGAAAACGGGGGGATTGGCTGATGTTGCAGGGTCATTGCCAAAGGCGCTTGCTGAAATGGGTCACGATGTTCGCGCAGTTATGCCGAGATATGGGATGATTAAGGGTGATTTCGATTATGTGACTGACTTTGCCGTAAGAATCGACCAAAGCATTGAGACATGTGTGATTAGAAAAACTGAGATCCCGTACATGTACAAGAACAAAAAGAAGAACCTGAAGATTTATTTCACAGACAGTTACAGGTTTTTTGACAGGGAAGGGATATACGGACATTTCGATGATGCAGAGCGTTTTGTGTTTTTCTGTAAGGCGGTGCTGGAAATGTTGCCCCGTATCAATTTCAAGCCTGATATCATACATTGTAATGACTGGCATACAGGTCCCATTTGCTTGCTACTGAAAGAGAAATATCGGTTCAATGATTTCTATAAAAACATGGCAACACTTTTCACGATTCACAATCTTGAGTACCAGGGCCACTTTTCCAGTCATGTCATAAATCTGCTCAACTGTGATTTTGATATTTTCACTTCTGAGAAAGCTGAGTTTTACGGAATGTTCAATTTTATGAAAACCGGACTCGTATACGCTGATATTATTAATACTGTCAGCAAGGTGTATGCCGAAGAAATAAGGACGCCTCAATATGGTGAACGTCTTGAAGGACTCCTGCAAAAACGCTCCGAAGATCTTTTCGGCATAGTGAACGGTATTGATTACGACGAGTTCAATCCCCTTACTGACAGCGATATAGCTAAGAATTACAGCATAGATAATATTGCTGACAAGAAAGCAAACAAAACTGCATTGCAGAAGGAAATGGGGCTGCCTTGCCGGGATGTCCCGTTGATCAGTCTTATTTCAAGGCTTTCGGGACAGAAAGGATTGAATTTGATAATTGACCGCATAGACGACATGCTTTCGAAAGATATCCAGTTTGTTTTGCTGGGAACCGGAGATGAGTATTACCATGATCAGTTTAGAATGATAGCTTCAAGATATCCGGAGAGAATCGCTGTCCATCTGGGCTTTAACCCGCAATTGGCACAATTGATTTATGCCGGAAGCGATATGTTTCTGATGCCTTCCAGATTCGAGCCGTGCGGACTGGGCCAGTTGATCAGTCTGAGGTATGGAACGATACCCATAGTCAGGGCTACTGGTGGTCTTGCTGAAACTATCATTGACTTTGATTCTGATAATGAGAATGGCAATGGCTTTTCTTTCGCGGGTTTTTCGTCAGATGAAATGCTGGACGCTATCGACAGGGCTATCAGTGTATACAACAACCGCCCTGATGAGTGGAGAACTCTTATCAGACGAGCCATGGAACTTGATTATTCCTGGGACAGTTCTGCAAAACAGTATGAAAATTTATACAAACATACGATGAAAAAGAGGAAAAGTGGATGAATTTGAAGAACAAGATAGATATAATAATAAAAAAACTTGAGGAATTGTATCCCGCTGCCAGCTGCTCATTGATATATGAAGACCCATTGCAGCTTATGATTGCAACGCAACTGGCAGCGCAGTGCACGGATGCGCGTGTGAATATAGTTACAAAAGGTTTGTTTCAAAAATATAAGACAGTTGATGACTTTGCCAGCGCAGATGTGGAAGAATTGCAGCAGGACATACGATCTACAGGATTCTATCGCAACAAAGCAAAGAATATAATAGCATCAAGCAGAATGCTTATTTCAGACTTTGGAAGAAATGTCCCCTCAGATATGGAGAGCTTGCTCAAACTTCCGGGGGTGGGGAGGAAAACTGCGAATCTGCTGTTGAATGAGTGTTTCGGGATTCCTGGAATCGTTGTTGATACCCATGCGAAAAGGCTTTCGCAAAGGATTGGCTTAACAAAAAATGAGGATCCTGAAAAAATCGAGTATGACCTGATGAGGATAATTCCAAAAGAAAGTGGGGACAGTTCTGCCATTTGCTTGTTTCACACGGGAGAGAGGTTTGCAAGGCCAGAAAGCCCTTGTGCAGCCAGTGTGAAATCAGAGATTACTGTGATTATTATCAGAGTTCAGCGATAAAGGATGCGACGAAGCCTGACAGGTGAGCGCAAAGCTACATGGTACGATCAGGAATAGAGCTACTGGCTGCAGGATATCCGGGATATATATCAACCATCGGCTTCAGACATCCAGGCACATGACAGGTAAAAGTGCGATTTTATTATGAGAGTCTTTATGTCGACACAAATTGTTGACATAGACAAAAAACAAATACATTCTTCTCACACAGGTGATGAATTGGGCGCGATAACCACAAAACTAAAAGAAGTGCTGGCATCAGTATTGCCGATTGCGGTTCTTGTCCTGATACTCCATTTCACCATTACTCCACTGGAATCAGGTTTGCTGTTTGCTTTTCTGATAGGTTCCGCTCTTGTAATAGTGGGCCTTACAGTATTCCTGTTTGGTATCGATCAGGGGCTTGAGCCCATCGGACAAGGCATAGGCAACACAGTAACCCATTCAAACAGCTATGCAGTATTGATTACGATAAGCTTGATCCTTGGCTTCTTCATATCTTATGCGGAACCCGACCTGCACATTCTGGCCAACCAGGTAGACAGCGTTACTTCCGGCCAGTTTGACGACACATTGATGGTTATAGTCGTATCTGTTGGAATCGGAGTAATGATGACTCTTGGAATGCTGCGTATCCCAAAGGGCGTCCGACTCAAATATGTGTTCACAGGTGCATATGGTTTGATTTTTATTTTGTCACTGTTTTCTTCATTCGATTTTCTGGCCATAGCGTTTGACGCATCCGGAGCCACGACGGGCGCAGTTACAGTTCCTTTCATGCTGGCATTGGCAGCCGGTGTCTCAGCCATTAAGAAGGACAGCAAGATGGGAGAAGCCGACAGTTTTGGACTGGTGGGGATTTCATCGACAGGTGCGATTATGGGTGTTTTAGTTGCCGGTCTTTTTCTCAAGGTCGACAAGCTGGACGGTGTATTACCGGAAACGCAGATAGCGAGTTCCAATCTCTTTGAGGTATATTGGTCAAAATTGCTCAACATAGCATGGGAGTCTTTTGTATCGTTGCTGCCGATAATCATAGTTTACATATTATTCCAGATATTTTCCTTCAAACACAAGAAGCGAAAGGTTGTCGATATCTCACGCGGAATCTTCTTGACTTTTGCAGGTCTGGTGATATTTTTACTGGGAGTCAATGGCGGCTTTATGGAACTTGGTGCCCACCTGGGAGTACGTCTTGCTTCGCTGGATTCAAAAATCCCGGTTTTGCTGGTGGCATTACTGCTCGGTCTTTCCACTGTACTTGCTGAGCCGGCGGTTCTTGTACTGACTCATCAGGTGGAGGATGTCACCGGCGGATCTGTCAATCGCCTTCTTGTTCTCATATTTTTATCAGTGGCGGTTGGCGCATCGATCTTCATGTCCGCCATAAGGATACTGGTTCCCGGTATACAGCTATGGATGTACATCCTGCCCGGATTTGGCCTTTCTGTGTTATTATCTTATTTCGTGTCTGATTTGTTCGTCGGTATTGCTTTTGATGCGGGTGGTGTTGCTTCCGGCCCCATGACTGCTACTTTTTCGCTTGCCTTTGTTCAAGGTATAGCTGCGCATGTTCCGACAGCTGATGTTGTAACAGACGGGTTTGGCATGATAGCTATCGTTGCAATGATGCCGATATTGGCAATCCAGTTGCTGGGAGCGCTTTACCAGGCAAAATCACGCAAGGCGTCTGCAGCAGCTGTTATAGAAAAGAAGTAACTTGGAGGTAATCATGGATAATAATGAGAAACATCCTACCGGACAACAATTCCAAATTCTGACTCTGATCCTGAGTGAGCATCAATGCCATAAGTGTGTCCAATTAGCCAGGGAGAACGGTATTTGCGGTGGTATATTGACTCTTGGCAAAGGCACAGTGAACAGCTCTGTTTTGAACTTGCTGGGGATAAAAAGCCAGAAAAGGGAAGTGGTTAGTTTCCTGATGGAAAAGGACAAGGCAAAAAAAATGCTGGATCGTTTCACTGAAGAGCTGCAGCTATACAAGCATGGACATGGGATTGCTTTTTTGACATCTGTTTTGGTTGCAAATCAGGAAACTGATAACAATCGGGTTGTCGGTAATACAGTACAAGGTTTGGAGGATGAGGTTATGTATAGAAAACTGACCGTTATCGTCGATCGTGGTTTGGCCGAGGATGTAATGTATACCGCTCGCAAAGCAGGCGTCGGCGGAGGAACGATAATGCATGGGCGCGGTGTTGGTGCGGAGCACACTACGAAACTGTTCGGCATGGAAATTGAACCAGAGAAGGAACTGGTTCTGATGCTGACACCAGGTGAGATAATTGATAAGGTGATGGAGGCATTGTCTCAGGAGCTCCAGATAGGAGAGCCCGGCAAAGGAGTTATGTTTGTTGAACCGGTTGTGGAAGTCCGAGGACTTTTTGAGCCGGATCAAAATGATAAAAATGACTGACAAAAACACACAAGAACTATAGTCAAAGCACACAGAAAGCAATTGAGATTTAAATAGCGAAACTACTGCACCTGAACAGGATACCAACCTGTTCAGGTGTTTTTGTAAAGTCTGCACAAACATTGTTATTGATTGAAGTCTGCGCATTCAGTGTCAACGCCTTTTATCCATCGTGTGTATTGAAAATTCTGATTTCACAGTAAGTGGGTCAACAAAGACTTCGGCATCATATGGATATATAGAAGCAGATCAACAAACCTGACTACCAGGTCCGAGCGTACAACGTGTGAAAGTAGTCTCGATCTGTTTTAAAGGCGGGAACCGGATTTCGGCAACTGTCTGTCGTATCCATTGATAAAGGAGTTGAAGATAAATGAAGCTCAGAACATTGTTTCTGACAAAAAACCTTTGCTACGAAGTAGGCAAAAAGCATACGCCTAAGGGAATCATGGTGCATTCGACCGGTGCTAACAATCCGAAATTAAGCAGATATGTAGGTCCTGACGATGGTCTGCTGGGGAACAACCCATATAATAATCACTGGAACCAACCTACGCCAGGCGGCAGGAAGGTTTGCCCGCACGCTTTCATAGGTAGGTTGAAGGACAACAGCATAGCGACGTACCAGACATTGCCGTGGGATATGGCAGGCTGGCATTCAGGAAGCGGCAGGCTGGGATCTGCTCAGAATGCCAACAATTCAGGATATATAGGTTTTGAGATCTGCGAAGATGGACTGACTGATCCGGTTTATTTCAGCAAGGTGTATCGCGAGGCTGTAGAGCTTACNGCTTTCCTGTGTGTTATACATGATATCAGGCCAGTNNAGCCATATTTGATCGATCACAGTGAAGGGCATCAGTTAGGTATAGCGAGCAATCATGCTGATGTGATGCATTGGTTTGCTAAGCATGGCAGGAACATGGATGTGTTTCGCGCCGATGTGAATGCTGAAATGGCAAAGATAGCAAACCGGGAACTTCTTAAAGCAGCGACAAAGATCAGCAACAGGGTGCCTGGCGGGATCAACATTCTGATGTGGTCCGGGAACGACAGGGAATGGAAGGGAAAGTATGCAGATGCGCTGCTGCTGAAGATAGCTGATGCGTGGGACTGAAGTGGCATTGAATAAGCTGTGTCTTTCTCATCAAACTGCAATTGTCGGACAGCAGTAATCCCAAAATTATTGTTGCCTTTATTGCTTTTATTTATATAAAATTTTATAATAGTAATGTAAACGATTACATGCTATAAAAATCACTCCAAAAACATTGATATTCTTGACATAAAGTGTTAAATGAGGAGGTAAAATGGCTACAATAAGCGATGTGGCACAAAAGGCCGACGTTTCGGTGGCTACTGTATCAAGAGTATTGAACGGCAGCTCGAGGGTTTCTCCGGAGACAGCATTAAGAGTCAGACGTGCCATCGCCGAGCTGGATTACCGGCCGAATCTGTTGGGCAGGAACCTCAGAAGGACCAAATCTGAAAGGATATTAGTACTTCTCCCCAATATTGCGAACCCATTTTATGCGGAGATTGTCAAAGGGATAGAAGATGTTGCAAACAGAAATGGATACAGTATTATGCTTTGTAACACAGATTCAGATCCGGAAAGAGAGAAGAAACACATCAGAATGCTGAAAGGTTACTTGGCTGATGGCGCTATATTGATGGCATCTGAAATGACATGTGAAGAATTAACAGAACTGTCCCGCGAAGTTCCGATTGTGCAGTGTTGCGAATACAGGGCTGGTCTTACAATCTCCCATGTGTCGATTGACAATGAAATGGCGGCTTATCAGGCAGTAAACCATTTAGTCGGTTTGGGACACAGGCGAATAGCGTTTATTGGTGCCAGGAATCATTTTTTATCTTCTGCTTTGAGGAAGGATGGCTACATACGTGCACTGAAAGAGGCGGGGATTGCATTTGATCCGGTATACTGCGGGTATGGCGACTACAGTTACAAGTCGGGATTCAGGATAATGAAGCAGCTTCTGGGTTTGAATCCGCGGCCGACAGCTGTTTTTTGTGTGTCAGATCTTATGGCGATCGGAGCGATAAGGTCAGCCATGGAAGAAAACCTGCGTATACCTCGAGACCTTGCTGTTTGCGGGTTTGACAATATATATTTTTCAAGCATGTTTAAACCTACCCTTACAACTGTTTCGCAGCCAATGTACGATTTAGGATGTACGGCTATGGAGGTGCTGATTAACATAATTGAGGGGCAAACCAAAGGAGCAGCGCATTATTTCCTGGACCATGAGCTTATTATCAGAGAGTCTACTGCAAAATAACACTGTTTGTGACAGGGGTATGCCTGTTAATATTCGTAAAGGATGCGGTGCCATGAAAATCAGGGTTACTGGCTGGAATAAAATCAGTCACAAGAGATGGTAAGAGTTAGAATTCCAGCCGGGACATGAATCACATCCGACTTACATAAAAAAGGCATTCAAGAAGTAATAATTGATGCAGTAAGGCAGGGAAAACCAGCTAAAAGGGTCGACAGCCTGGATACTATAAGCCTGCAAGTACCTCCGGAGAAAAGTTAACAGGAGGGTCCTGCAGCTGAAAGGGTTGCACGGGGGCGGAGTGTTGTGAAGAATCATATTGGATACTTCAGCACAGAATACAAAAATTTCACCTTAATAGATATTAAAATAATATTTGAAAGGGGTATGGAAGAATGATTGGAATCGGAATTATAGGATGCGGATCAATTTCGGTCGCAAGACATGCACCGGAGTATAGCGCCCGGAATGATTGCAAAATAATCGGCTATTATGATCCTAAAACTGAGCGGGCTGAGAAGCTGGCAGAGAAGTATGGCGGCAAAGTATTCAAGTCGCTCGAAGAACTCCTGAAAAGCAAAGAAATCGATGCGGTAAGTGTGTGCACTTCGAATAAATACCATGCTCCAGTAACGATTGCCGCACTTAATGCCGGGAAACATGTTTTGTGTGAAAAACCCATAGCCACTTCTTTGGAAGAAGCACAGAAGATGATTGACACAGCCCGGCAGACAGGTAAGTTTCTGATGATAGGTCATAACCAGAGGCTAGCTCCTGCTCATATCCGCGCCAANGAGATTCTGCATGCCGGTGAACTGGGAAGAATCCTGACCTTCAGAACAACTTTCGGCCATGGGGGTCCAGAGTTCTGGAGCCAGGATAAAGGCAGGCATACGTGGTTTTTCAAGGCGGAGGACGCATTTATCGGTGCAATGGGGGATCTGGGCGTTCATAAAGCCGATTTGATCCGCTGGCTGATCGATGATGAAATCGAGGAAGTTAAAGCATATGTTTCAACATTACATAAGACTAATGAGAAGGATGAACCCATCGAGGTCGATGACAACGCAGTATGCTTGCTGAAATCAAAGTCAGGAATCTATGGCACTCTTACAGCAAGCTGGACCTATTACGGAAATGAAGACAACAGCACAGTTTTGNATTGTACAAATGGAGTTATGAAAATTTATGATAATCCAGAATATCCCATTGAAATTACGAAAAAGAACAGGGAAAAAGTCTTCTATAAGGTAGGAAGGATACAGACTAATGAGGATCAGAGCAGTTCAGGCGTCATCGACATGTTCATAGACTCGATCAACAGTGGTAAAGAACCTGAAATCAATGGAGAGGAAGGTATGGAAGCCCTTCGCATCGTAGTCGCATGCCTTGAATCATCAAGTACTGGCAAAGCGGTTAAGTTATGAACACTGTAGCTGGAGGCTTTCGCTCCTATGTAAAACGAATGGAGGAGACATAATGGATTTAACTGAAAAAATCGGATTACAGCTCTATACTGTCAAAGAGGAGGCAGCTAAGGATTTTATAGGAACCATTGAAAAAGTAGCAGCGGCAGGCTACAAGAATATCGAATTTGCAGGTTTTTTCAACACTCCTGCAGAGAAGTTGAAGGATNCATTGGACAGGCTGTCACTCAAAGCCGTTTCTTCGCATGTGGATAAAAATATGCTTCTTAACAATCTTGATGATTTAATAGCATACCACAAAGTAATTGGGGCAAAAAATATCGTGCTGTCATGGTCCAAAACAGATACTCTCGATGATGTTAAAGACACTGCAGAACTGCTGAACAGCATAGCTCCGAGAATCCAGCAGGAGGGAATGGGACTGGGGTATCATAACCACGGCCATGANTTTCAGAAAATTGACGGTACATATGCAATAGATATTCTTTTCGATCTGACAGAAAAGGCCGGAGTTTTCCCTCAGTTCGACGTTTTCTGGATCAAGTATGCGGGCCTTGATCCAATTGATTTCATCAGCAAATATGGCTCAAGATGCAGGATAATCCATCTGAGAGATATGAAAAAACAAGGAGAAAGGCATTCGACGGAGATTGGCAATGGCATCATCGATATGAAGAGAATCATACAGAAAGGCCTTGACGTTGGAGCAGAATATTTTATCGTTGAACAGGAAAGTTTTGAAAGACCGTGTCTTGAGGCATGTAAAATCAGCTACGATAATTTGAAGGCAATGGGAGAGCAAATGAAGGTATAGTTGTCCAGGCAGGTAAAATGGCTGGTCCAATATTTTTCAAAAATCAGGATCGGAGAAGGAGGTTTGTGATATGAAACTTGGTGTTTTTACAGTTTTACTGTCCGCAAAGAGCCTTGAGGAGAGTCTTGCTTATCTGAAGGAATCAGGAGTGCAGGCGGTAGAACTCGGAGCAGGCGGATATCCGGGCAAAGCTCATGTGAATCCCGACGAACTTTTGGGGGACAGTTCTGCAATTTCTAAACTGAAGGAGCTCATTAAAAAGTACGATATGGAGATTAGTGCTTTAAGCTGCCATGGTAATCCTGTCCATCCACAGAAGGAGTTGGCCGNCAAGTTCCATGAAGATTTCGAAAAAACAGTATTGTTGGCTGAAAAACTAGGTGTGGGAAGGGTTTGCGGATTTTCAGGCTGTCCTGGTGATTCTCCGAATTCACTATACCCCAACTGGGTTACCTGCCCATGGCCTGACGATTTCCTGAAAATTCTGGATTACCAGTGGAATGAGGTGCTGATACCATATTGGCGGAAAACAGCTAAGTTTGCGCAGGAACATGGGGTGAGCAAAATCTGCTTTGAAATGCACCCCGGCTTTGCGGTGTATAATCCTGAGTCGCTGTTGAAGTTGCGTAATGCNGTAGGTGATGTCATAGGTGCTAATTTTGATCCCAGTCATCTCTTCTGGCAGGGTATCGATCCGGTTGCAGCAATACGCGAGCTTAAGGATTGTATATATCACTTCCATGCAAAAGACACAANGATCGATCAGTACAATACTGCTATTAACGGGGTTTTAGATGTTAAGCATTATGGCGACGAGATTAATCGTTCCTGGATATTCAGAACAGTAGGATACGGACATGACTATCAGGTGTGGAAAGATATCATAAGCGCTCTCAGGATGGTTGGTTATGATTATGTNCTTTCCATTGAGCATGAAGACAGTTTGATGTCTGTAAATGAAGGATTGCAGAAGGCTGTAAGATTTCTGAAGGAAGTCATGGCATTCGAAGACACCGGCGAAATGTGGTGGGCATAAGTTCACTGCAGGGATACAAGATCCAGGCGACTGATTAGTGAGTGGCTAATCAGTCGCCTTTGTTATGTCATCAAAGCGAGAAGAAGGCAAGTGTCATCACAATAGCCGGACTTATTTGATCCTGCTCTAAAGCCAGGGAGTGACTTCAAAGTACAGACTATAAAACAAAAAACCTTGCAACGGCATTGTTGCAAGGTTTAGACTGGTGCGCCATCGGGGACTCGAACCCAGGACACCCTGATTAAGAGTCAGGTGCTCTACCAACTGAGCTAATGGCGCATGCCTGAGTAACACTATCATATTA
>JGI24712J26585_10003467_pt1 | contig 12404 bp, 19 predicted proteins | sample BioPla3DNA2_FD_26585 | JGI IMG/M metagenome (IMG submission 26585)
ATTANTCGTTTCCCAACCACCGAAAGCCTTGGTATTCTAAATGGCGGAGAGAGAGGGATTCGAACCCTCGGTAGAGTTGCCCCTACACACGCTTTCCAGGCAATATCATACTCCACGTTTCTCACAACCATTGGTACACTTGACTTACACGATTTACACACATCAGAAAATACGATTTAATACACACGTTTACACTTCAAAAACACCATGAACATATTATAAAACATGTTCACTTAATTTACAAGCACTTTATAGATTACGTTATTTTTTACGAATTTGGTTGTTTAATTTATTTACATGTAGATTACGTTTTTTTTCGTGAGTTTTCGTTCCATTACACATCAATACGCAGTTTGCAAAAATAATCATATTATGACTATAATGCATTCGTCGTTCGAAAACTAACATAACAAAAAACAAAAAGAACACGAATTCTACGTATATCGGCAAACCGCCGGACGTGGGAAACGTGTCTTTTTTATACCCTTTTTTAAGTAAATAAAACAAAAGAAAGGAGAAAAATAAAATGAAGTGTTTTTATCATGGGGGGATGGATAAGTGAATTTTGAAGAAGCAAGAACACTAATTGATGAGTTGCACATAGAAAATCGAATAACCAATAATGAATATAATACTCTAAGAGACTGTATTGACGAAGCAGAAAACAAATTAGACACATTATTATCGCTTGTTCAATATCATATTGACGAGTTAGAAGATATTGCAAAAAATGCAAGACGTGCTTTGAGGGGAATGTTTTGGTGAAATAAAACAAAAGAAAGGAGGAAATAAAGTGGAAGAAAAAATGGTTGAATTAATGGATACCCTGCCGACATTACTAAATCAATTAGGAGAAAAAATCGGCTTCGCAGGAACAAAAATATGGGAATGGGCATTACGTGATGTGTACGTACAAACAACGATAAACGTTATTTTAATTTTAATAATAATATCCACATCAATATTAACAGCAAAATACATTAAATGGACAAAGAAAAAAGACATTGATTTAGATTATGAATTTATGCCATATGGATTAATAATGACAACACTAATTATTTTACTAATTGTTGCAATTCCAATAGCTCTTGTAATCATAACTGATTTGCCAAGATTACTCATCAATCCAGAATGGTATGCATTTCAAAACATTATTGAAGAGTTAAACAAATTGAAGTAATTCATTTTTTAACTTTTAAATCGTAGATTACGTTTTCTTTTATGCTCTTCCTTTTTTGACACGTTAAGCGGTGGTGGAATAGGTAGACACTAGATGTTTTAAGGTTAGATGAACAGGGATAAAGTGCTATCCTTCCTAATCGGCGAAAGTACCAAAAACACGTACTAAAGGGGGAAATCGTACACAAATAATGCGAAATGCCGTGAAATGTTCATTATGTAGAGTGCAAATCTCTACCCGCTTAACTTGATATAGAAAGGAGGGCATGACGGTTGGTTAAAACGAAAATCAACCGTTGACCCTCCCCAAGTATAAAGTGCAAACGCCGAATACGGCTTGCAAATATAAAAAAAACATTTAAGGAGGAATTTTCAAAATGGTACAAGTAAAAGTAGGCGTAATGCCGGGACAAATCAATGAATTCGTAGTAGAGGAAGGGACAAGCATCGCAAACGTACTTAATATTGCTGGCTTAAACGCATCTGGTTACGAAGTAAAGGTTGATGGTTACAAAGTAACTGATTTGGAAAACGAATTCGTAAATTCCGACACACGTTTAGTACTTCTCACCAAAATGATCAAGGGTAATAACTAAGCTACACCTTATCATACTTGTGTAAATAGGTTGGACACATCAAAATGGTGTGTCTTGCCTGATGTGTATTTGTCTAATAACGCATAAACTGACAAAACAAGTACACATCATGCAGGACATAACATTAAAGGAAGTGATATACATGATTAATGCGATTAAAGAAGCGTATAAAAATTACGAAGCCATACAAAGTTTATTTGATATGGCTGAACCAAATCAAATAGATGAAATTATCTATAAATTAAAAGCAGAAGAATTAAAAATTAGTAGATTACTAAAAGAAATAAAAATAAAAGAAGGAGGAAATTAAAATGCATACTGAACTTAGTTCACATTCAGTTTTGGCAGGAGGTAATGAAGAAAACTTTTATAAATACAAAGCAAGTGTTATTGACGTTATAAGAAAACATTTCACCAAATATGATGGACAACTAATAAATATAGTAGATGTGTACAATTTCAAAGGTGAATATATAAATATAATAAACAGGGATAATAAGCGAATTATAATAGTTGCAAATGCTACATCACAAAACAATACTCCAATCATCGAAAAACAATTTCAACTAAACAATGTACAATTTAAAAATATTTTATCACCAAAAGGCGAAGGAACACTTATTACTTATAAAAATTCAATCATTGCAGAATGTATCGATGGTATTATATATATTCTCATTGACATCTTTGGTAATGAATACAATGAAAAACGTGTAGAAATATTTGAACACATCATAAAAACTTTTGCAGAAACAATTTTAAAAACAATTTTAGAAACAAAATTAAACAAATCATCGTGGAAAAAAACAAACAACAAAGCTAAATTAACAAAAAAATTTATTGAAACATTAAATCATATAAATGAAACTAAAATAAACGAAGAAAATTCACAATTAAACAACTTAATAAACCAAAAAAATGAATACAGATATCAATTAAAAGATATATGTGACAAAATAGCTATCAAAATGAGCACTATTCAACACTTAAAAAACACATTATATACACATGACAAATTAATTGAACAAGAATTTGACAACATTGTTAATCTTGATAAAGTAGAAGATTTACACATTGAAGGAGAAAAGTTATTCGTATATACAAAAACAATGTACACGTATGATGAAAAAGGTAATAAATATCATACCGGCAAATTCCGCATCGAAATCAATCCGTTTAACACAAGTATAAAATTCTTCGGTGATACTCCACGGCGTTCATATTGGACAGACCATGACCCACATCCGCACGTAAATGGAAATACTGGAAATGCGTGTTTAGGTAACGTAGAAAGCACAATTGCCGAACTATGTTCACAAAAACAACTTTACGCATTAGTAACGATATGCCTAGATTTCATTGAATCAGTAAATACAAACGATGCCGCTGGTATAAATATTGTTAATTGGGATAGAGTTGATGCAAATGGAAATATTATACCAGCAGAAGAAATGTGCGAATGTGATGAATGTGGTGAAATGTTTCCAATAAGTGAAATAACAAGAGCATACTATACATTAGTAACAACAGAAAATCCAGACTTCGATGAAGATGAAGAAGATAATGAAAACAATCCACCATACACTATTAACGTAGAAAATGAAGTATTTGTATGTGATAATTGTTTAAGTGACAATTATTATTATGACACAAGCGTAAATGAATACGTTAGAAAATAAGGAGGAAAATACAGTGAACGAATTTAATGAAAGAATAAATCCAACAACATCATTAAAAGTAATCAAAAGTTGTATTCCTAATGTGATGATTAATCCAATTGCACTTGCCAAAATGCAATTATTCGTTAATACATGTGATAAAGAAGTTGGATGGCTTGGTACTGTAATAAAAAATAAAAATTCCTACATCATACAAGATGTATATTTATTTGAACAAGAAGTAGCGTCCACCACAACAGAAATCACACCAGAAGGATTATCAAAATTTGCTGAACAAATATTAACACTTGAAAATGGCGTGGAAATTTGGAATAACATAAGATTATGGGGGCACAGTCACGTTAATATGTCCGTATCCCCATCAGGACAAGACAATGAACAAATGAATTCTTTTTCTAACATTGGCAAAGATTGGTTTATACGTATTATTGCAAATAAAAACGGAGATTTAAAAGTAGACGTATATGATTATGAACATGGTATCGAATTTATTGATGTACCGTGGGAACGTCTAATATCCGTGGAAGAAGAACAATTATTAACTCAAATCAATGATTTATACGAACAAATTAACGCAATTAAATCTGCTTACATTGATTCTTATAAAGAAACTATTGAAGCAGAAATAAAAGAAAAAGTAAAAGACAAATTTTATACAATAGGCTACACATATCCAAACAAACTTAATCACCTTGATTATAATAATGGATACGATGATTATGATGATAGATACGATGATTATAATGATTATTACGATAATAGTTATTATGGTATTCAAAATAATAAAAAAAAAGAAAACAAAAAAGAAACAAGCACCGTAATATACAAAACAAAACCAACAATTTCAAAGTATAATGATATTTTTACCTACTTTGATGTTGAAGAATTAGAAGAAATTTCACATTACACAAGCACAGAAACACTTAAAAAGATGCTAAAATACACGAAATACGAAGATACATTTACACAAAAAGATTTGGAACAAATTATTGAATACGCAAAACAATTCCACAACAAATACATGCAAGAGGAGGTATTGAGATGATTGACATATCAAGGCATAGAGAATTATTTGATGCAGAGAAATTTAACACTCCTATTACCATCATTGGTGCAGGTGCTACTGGTTCGTGGGTGACACTTGCATTAGCAAAACTCGGTATCGAAAATATTACTGTATACGATTTTGATGTGGTTGAAGAACATAACATTGCAAATCAATTATATAATATAGAACAAATCAACGAACCAAAAGTTCATGCATTAAAAAATTTTATTGAAGTATCAACAAGAGGACAAATTAAAATTCATAATGAAAAATTCGTTAATCAACGTCTCTCCGGCATCGTTTTCCTCATGGTTGATTCGATGAAACAACGTAAGCTAATTTGGGAAAACAGTATTAAAATGAAAACCGCAGTACAACTTCTTATTGAACCACGTATGGGACTTGATGTAGGACGTATTTATAATGTAGAACCAACCAATTTAACCCACGTAAAAAGATACGAAGATACATATTATACTGATGAAGAAGCAGAGGTATCAGCATGTGGCAACACTATGTCCGTCATTACATCGTCACTTGCTATTGCAAGTTGGTGTGTACGTCAACTCATCAATTGGCATAATCACGTGGAACTAAATAATGAAATATTACTTGACTTTAAATACAATAATATTTTTACTACTAATTGGGAGAGATAAATATAAATTAAGAAAACAAATAATTGAAGAATTAAGTTAAAATTAACTTCCATATTATAAAAAAAGTAGTATAATAGTAATGTATGGTGATAAAATGAAGATTATTCATAACAAAACAAAACTAATGCTCAACGTTGAAAACAAAAAACAACAAAATATCGAAGAGCTGTTGCGTATGATGTACGTAGATCAAAATATGAATATATACGATATATGTGAAGAACTTGATATATCGTATGTAACAGCCCTTAAATGGCTAAAACAAGCTGGAATATATTCCAGAATGTTATCCAGTCTAATCAAGGAGGGCTAAAAACCCTCCTTTTTTTATTAGAGAATAACAATGTTAAAAGGAGGTGTTAATATGAATGTTGCACAGCAAATTCAATCACTACAAGACGAACTAGAAAAAAATGAATTGAACATCGAAACAACAATGCAAGCACTAAACAAGATGAAAAAGGAAAATCAACAAATCAAGAAAATCATTAAAACACTGGAAAAACTTCAAGAGGATCAGTAATGGATGAAATGCTATTTTTAACAAACGAAATTATGAATCCTATAAGACAACGTGAATTACGTATACCACTCACCTTTATATGTTTCGGTATAATAAAGGGAAAAATGTATACGCACTATCGTAACAGTAAATCTACTTTTGTTATAACTAATGTTGAAAAACCATATGGCAACGAGGTTGTGTACGGTGGATTATTTTTATGTAAAGACTTCGACTACTATTCACGTATATTAGATGCATATCATGTGTGTTCAATGTCTACTCTATTTTATAATCACATCAAAGATATTCATCATCGTGAAAACGTGGAAGTAACTACAATAAAATTTAATTCACTTATTGATTTAGCGAAACTCAAATATGAAGAAATAACACAAGTAGAAGCAGAAACATACGTAGGTAACTTAAACCACCCGAATATATCAAAACGAATATTATGTACCAATCACACTTATAGGATTGCTGACGGAATTGATGTCAACAATTTTAAAGAATTATATCGGGAGGTAATAAATGGAGAAAAAAAAAGAAATTGAATATTTTGTTGAAGGTTATGCAAAATGCATCGAAGAATTAAAAGACAGATTACAAAACTCTATTCAAAAAAGCAAAAATCTAAAAGAAAATGCAATTAACGTAATCAATGACATAATAAATTTTATTTACTACAAGTTAGCAGAAATTAATGAAACTAAACAAATATTACAAGGTGATAATGATCAAAAAAAATTAACACTTATTAAAGGAGGTAAAAAGCAATGACAGGATGGGATTTTGATTCAAAAAGTAAAAGTAATACCAAACACAATTTCACAAAATTTCCAGTAGGAATTACACGTATTCGTATCGTAGACGAAGAACCATTCCAACGTTGGACACATTGGATGCCGCAGTTTAAACGTAGTATTAATTGTCCAGGCAAAGGATGTCCGATTTGCGAAATACGTAAAAATCAAAAAGCAAATAAAGAAAAAGAAACGTATAGTACAACGAATAGAATTGCTATTCAAGTGCTTAACAGAGAAACAGGGAAGCTTGAAATCATGGAACAAGGACGTACCTTCTTCGAAGATTTACGTGACATCATGGAAGAATTACACGACAACAACAAAAAACTCATTGATGTGGATATTAAAGTTAAAAGACGTGGAGAAGGTAAAGACGACACATCATATCATTTAGACATCGACAAAGAATATCCACTTACAGAAGAAGATAAAAAATTGATCAATGACAAAATTAATTTAAGTGAATTATTTAAACCACACGATATCAACAAAATCACACGTCTATTAAACGGTGAAAAATGGGAAGACGTTATGTACGAAAACAACGAATCAAATGACGATGAAGTTATTGAAGTCTCCTAAAATAAAACAAAATAAAATAAGGTGGAGATGTAAAAAAAATACTCTACCTTATTTTTTTACACTTTTTTTAAAAAATAGGAGTGAATATTATGAATGAATTAGGAGAAATCGAAAGAAAAGTCTTAGGTGCATTATTGAAAATGAGTGATGAAACATTAACGACAAAGAAGGTAACTTTAGATACTCTTGCAAAAGAAATAAACTACAAGACTTCCGGCGGTGCAATAATGTATGCTTTACGTTTATTAGAAAAAAACAATTACATTATTAAATTGCCAGAAAAGAGAATCAAGATATTAGTATGACAATCAGAAAAAAGAATCAAGATATTGGTATGACAATTCCGATAAACGGAACTGATGCTAAAGACATAGCCTTACATTTTATTAAATTAACAACAGGTAAGGCAACACCATCAATTATGAAAAAAACAATCCAACAAGCTAAAAATCTACTAAAATATGGCTACACCAAAACAGAGATAATTAGCGTAATAGATTATTTAATTACAGTAAAACATGTAGATTTATTTTCATTAGGTTATGTCAATACATCAATAAATAATGTATTACGTGAAATAAAAAATAATAAACCAAAAACAACATCACACATCACTTTTCAAACATATCAAGATAAAAACGAGGTGATGGCAAATGACGAATCAACAAATCGAAATAAGTCAAAACTCAACCGGTTTGGTGTTAAATCCAGGTTCGGAGAGGAATTTGCTATCGATATGTTTGAAAAACAATGAAAAAATCGTTGATGTTGAATCACAAATTTTCGCAGAACACTTTGGAGTACCAGGACACAAATACATCTTCATGGCAATGATGTACCTTTACTCTAAACGTATTAAACCAACACCTTTAGCAATTGCAGAAGTATTAAACAACGAAACTGCACGTAAAGCAGTTGAAGAACTTGGAGGCATCGAGTATTTAACTTTGCTTGAAGAATCAACAATTCCACCAGAAACATTGAATATTTTTATTGAAAAAGTCAAGCAAAGTTATACACGCAGAATGTTGTACAGCATAGCTGATAATGTAAGTAAATTTGTCAAATCAGATAAAGCCGAAGTGTTAAATCCATCAGAATTAATCAGCTATGTGGAAGAAAAACTTGCTGATTTGTCAGTAAATTCAACCACATCCAATGAAGTATATAAAATGGGTACTACAACAGATGAAGTGTTAAAAGAACGTGCAGAGCACCCATCACAAGTACCAGGACTTGAAGTAGGTTGGACACAATACGATAGATACACTAATGGTGCTCAACCAGGTGATTTAATCATAATATGTGCACCAAGTAAAACAGGCAAATCAGTAACATTAACAAATTGGGCAACAAAATTAGCTATTAAAGACCAAATACCTATCCTCTACTTTGATACAGAGATGAGTGAAAGAGAACAAGAGGATAGAATTCTAGCCAACTTAACCGGCATCCCACACGATGAAATCATCAGCGGTATGTACGTTATGAACACGATTCATGGCACTTCAGAAGAAAAAGTAGCGAAACTCAAGGCAGCACGTGAAGAATTGAATATGGGACACTATTATCACATCTATATGCCACAATTTACAATTGAAAAAGTTACTGCATTAGCACGTAAGTTTCAAATGCAAATGGGTATTAAAGCTATTTTCTTCGATTACATTAAAGTACCTTCGAACGAATCTGATTTCAGGTCAATTCAAGAATATCAAATCCTTACAATATAGCAAATCAGCAATAAACTTTATAACTACTTTATCCATTATACTTCTCCTTTGATGTGCTGAAAAATTGTTATCACGTAATACTTGATGTAAAACTGTACCCAATCTTTCAATCATTTCTTCATTAGGAATTTTCAACGTTTAATATAAAATAAATCTCCTTCACGTAGTCACGTTATTCGGCGTACTCTACATCAGGAGGCATCATTTCACGTATTCTTATGCTGTTATGTGGTAAGTTTTTAACGAGTGGATGTAATTCGTCTGCCGTAGTACCGTGTTTTTCACTCTGATGTGATGCAAGTTCGTCTTTTAACGCACTAATTCGTTCGTCAAACGCTTGTTGCTTACGCAACTCTTCTTGTTCAAATTCGGTGAGTAATTCATTGGCGTAATTCACATCAGAAAAATACTCCAATCCAACGTATACCTTACGTAAAGAAAGCATGATGTATACAAGTAACGCCGTGTCTAACAACATAAAACCTAATATTAACGTGTTTATCATAATCCCTCCATCTCGTAAAAAAAGAATTCTTTTTACACTAACAACCCACATCAAGAAGCATGTACAACGTGTATTACACGTGTATAAACGTAAAAATACGTGCTCAATACGCCTATGTACTTGTTTTAGCGTATTTTACACGTATAGATAAATTAATAATTCTTTCTGATTTGAAGTATTTAATCAATCAAAAATCCGTTAGGATTTTTAAATCCCGTTAGGGATTTGTAACCACGTATTTATTGTACATCTGATTTGAGAATTTGTCAAGTAAAACTTTTATATTATTTTTCACGTAATTGTCACACTATTACGTCAATTACGTAATCTGCACGTAAATACACCACAATACACTACTCTGATGCGAAGACGTAATATACTCATTACTCGGCGAAGACGTAACGTAGACGTGATGTGTGGCGAATGTGATGAGTGGAGTGATTATGTGCGTGATTATGTGCGTGAGAAGAAATATTATGTACCCACGTTGATATAAAGAAGCCCTGATAGGGCTTTTTCCTCCCCTGGGGGGTCACGTGCCGTATCACTCACCGCATGGATAATGCGTAACACGTCATAACTACGTACCCCGATGTGATAAAGCACGTGTTTTGACGTGTCAACGTGTGGTGGGTTGTGGGGGAGGGGGTTGAACGTGGAAACCGAACACACGCACCAACATACCGAACACGTTGTTCAACACGTTGACACTCTTCCACCACACGTCACACAACGTCTATACACGTCCTCTCCGATGTACAGAATACGTTTCACAACAGTTTTTCCTCACATCAATGGACGTTTCTACACGATTGAATATAAAGTTGTGTACACGTACTATACGTATTCTGTACTGATCCTTTATTTAAGCCTACACGTATAAAATATATTTTTTTATTTGTAAAGTGTATTCAACAATGTATAACACACTAACCACGTAACCCACGTTACTAACACACTATACACGTACTTAACACGTCACTTTACAAATAAAAAAATATATTTTGATTTGGGGGTATAATTTCTTTTTTTTTCTTTTTGCAAACGCCAATAAGCCAGAGATACTGGATGAGGCTTGAAAGGAGAGGTTTTTTTATGTCTAACAAAGTTACAAACGAAATCAAAATTACTGTTTTTGAAACCATGCTGAATCTTATTGATGCGAAAGGTGGAGACAAAAAAATGGTCACAGTTGACGACATCGTGGCTAACATGCAGAACATCACGCCAATCATCGTCAAAGCCGTATTTAACTACTACATCAATCTGAAGTACGTGCGTTACTATAAAGTACGTGGAACGTACTACTACGGTATTACGAAACTCGGTTGGAAAAGATGGTTTGCACATCAGGAAGTAAAGGGTGCGTAATTCTTTACGAAAATAATTGCTGTCCTATCGGCAAAACGGGGAGAAGGAGGTGTTTGATATGTAGTATCTTGGTAATCAACACGTCCTGAGCATGACATTAAACTGCTCGCCAAATCAAATAAAAAGGAGGTTGTACGTAGTATGCACATTAATTATTGTATCTTTGAATGTCAGAATTGTGTACACAAAGACACATGCACATTTTATGAAGAAAGGAGTGATGAAGAATGACAACATTGGATACGTTGATTGTTTACATATTAATCTTTTTCGGTATGAGTACATTCCCCATGTTACTGATAGGTTATGAAGAATGGCGTGACGGTATCGATGCAAAACGAAAACAACGCCACGCCAAGAGGGCTTCTTACTATTCCCATCAGTAAGACACTTTACGCCCTTCAAACAAATTATAACACACATAGAACACGTTTTGAAGGGCGTGATTGTTTTATTAAACAATTACACTTTAAAAAATAATAATAAAAATAAGGAGTGGTATTAACATGGCATTTTCATTCAATTTTAACAGAAATGGTGATTATAACAAATCAGGAGGTAATGAAACACGTTTAGCAACAACGGCACAAAAGAATTTCTACGCTGATCTATGTATTCAACGGAATATTACACCAAAAGACACATCAAAAATGAGTTACGAAGACCTTGATGCGGAAATCAAAGCATTGCGTAATTCGTATCCAGCATCGGAAAATCAAAGAAAAAAAATCACTGAACTAATTGCACAACTTAATGAAATTGGGATTAACGTCAAACCACTTGATGAAAAAGAGTTAAACAAACTTACAGGCGGCAGAAACGGTACAGCATCAGCATTAATTGAAAGTCTAATCAAACTACTGTCTGAAAACACGGACAAAATGAAACCCACGGATAAACAACTTGAAGTAATCGTATCGTGGTTCTTATGTCCAGACGTGCCTTTTGAAGACTACGGCATAACACGTAAAGTACCGATTGAACATTTAGAGAGTTATTCATCTGATTTGCCTTACGAAGAACAAACCGCACAACAACTTTGGCGTAAACCAACGCCAGATGAATTTGCCGAATTAATCAAATCAAAGTTTAACAAAGCTGATGCAAGTGCATTCATTGATAAATACCGTAGTGCATTTTTTACGTGGAAACAATCACGTTGTACTGCAAAACAGAAAGAATATATTCGTAGTTTAGAAGCAAGGTTGTGTGACACATCAACAATTAAAGAAATCACATTTAGTATTGATGCAGAAGGTAATATAAACAAAGTAGAATCACACAAACCACAACATGACTACAATCCGCAAGGCTATCAGCCACTAAGTGATAATGAACTTGATATGATGAGTGTTGATGATGCAAGTAAATTTATTGAAATACTGAACAGTGAAATTGAAAACAAATCGCTTTACAAATCTAATTATCAACAAGATGATACTTTAGAATTATTACGCAAATCAGAAGGTTATGCAAAACAGATTGAAGAATTCCAAAACCTTAATGATTTGATGTATGCTTTTGAAGCATTAGCTGGATACAATGACGATAATCTACATGAATGTGCAACAGAACTCGTCACCAATAAAGAAATCACATCAGAAGATGTAGAACAAAAACGTTCGTACATACGTGACTTCATGTCACCGCCGGGATATAATTGACCCATAGCGCCGGACAAGAATTGACCCACACCAAACCAACGGTTTACCATAAAGTGTGACAAATACTTTTATGGGAG
>JGI24712J26585_10003470_pt1 | contig 12402 bp, 5 predicted proteins | sample BioPla3DNA2_FD_26585 | JGI IMG/M metagenome (IMG submission 26585)
TCCTAGAAAAACCACCTCCATCACAACAACTTGATATTTTCAAAGCCTTTAAGCTCAAAGATCCCTCAGTTTTTTGTTACTAAATTTGGGGAAACTCAAACAAAGATGCATTATTTTAAAATATATAGTATTTGATTTTTTATCCTATCAAATAAAGATTACAAACAAACCCGTCTTTAGAAGTTAACACCATAAATATATTTTATATTATACATCAAAAAAGTCTAATTATAAGGCTTTTTTGATGTATAATATGCTAGCAAAATTATCTTTTGCATATTATAACAATTAATTATAAAATAAATACCACTATAGAACAACGTCTTAGAATTCAAAAAAACAAGGATTTGCATATAATAACGTGCAAATCCTTGTTATAGAACAATTACAATAATTCTGTTTAATGTGATTTTAAGACAATTGCGTGGTTATTATTTAACTCACTTAGCTTCAACCGGGAACTCTTTTATAATTCCAAGCATATATAGCCTCATACAAGCAAAATCTAAGGAATCGAATTCTCCATCTCCGTCAAGATCAGCAGCTTGATTGCCCATCTCATAAGTGAAGTCTTTTATTATGCCAAGCAAATGTTGCCTCATTGCTGCAAAATCTAAGGAGTCTACTTCTTTGTCACCATTTACATCTCCATGGATATAGTCTGACGGTTTTGGCGTCGGTGTTACATTAGGTGTAGGTACAACGCCTTCTCCACCAGATGGATCTTTCCCTGCAACATGAACTCCATCTTTATAAACTGGAATGTTTTCAATTGTTGCATAGGTATCACTCATGCCCTTATATGAAAAATCATTTGAAGAATCCCATAGTTCATTTTCATAATAGTAAACGGCAAATTGTACATAAGTTCTCGCATATACCGGGTTAGGGAATGAAATTTCCACATAATAAATATTGTTTTCCTCATCCCATGGCTTAAGTGGTGATATTTCAGCCCCAGCAGGAGAATAATAAACTTTTGTTATAAATTTGTCCATATCGATAGTTTCTGAGGAATATTCAGACAAATCAATAAAATATCTGCAGGACAATCCGGGCTCATACTGTGGGGGCGATGTAATAATATTATAGAAATTAAGATCAACTGTAATACCAGTAGAGTCCTCTTCATATATTTTGGCGTCTGAATAGTATATGGTCGGTGCACCTTCTATACCTGGGGTATCTTCGGGCATTTGACCTTCTCCGAAATATTTCGACATACCTGCTAGTGCTCCAACAAGCCCAGCATTATAGTCCAATCCAGTTTCCGAATATACATAATCATCTATTTCATCATGATATTCATCATTAAGATCGGCACCTCCCACAAGAGCACCATATAAAATATGCCTTTGAGGAGATTTCTTTGTTTCATCGGCCGGTGGACCTTCTAGCATTCCACTTGAAGCCCTGTGGTGAGGAAATTGAGGATAATTATCCCCAAAGCCAACCATATATGACATATTATTAGGGTTATCTCCAAGTATATAGTCTATTTGACTCTTTGCAAAATCAAGACATTTCTTGTCACCAGTTTCTTTATAGTAGACAAGTTGAACCATGCTCTCTGCCGCTGGATATTTGCATACTCCCCAACTATCTAAGAATCTTATGCCTCCTGGAGAGGATTTTAGTCTATTTTGCCAATAATCCAAATGGTCTTCAGCTATTTCTTTATATAATGGATTAGGTGAAAGTGTAGCAAGCTTAATAAATACCCCGGTCAAAACATAGTCCCAACACTGCGTCCAGTTGTCATTAAACGAGTTTCCGGCATCATCACCAATTCTTTTTTCAACCATCAGTTTGTCCACATTATCCATATAGGTCTGATCTCCAGTAGCAACATAAAGCCATACAGACCCCCACATTAGCTCATCAAGATAATCCCTAGGAAGATAATAGCTTTGTCCTTTACTGTTTCCTCTATAGGTCATACCAAAGTTATAAATATCCTTTGCATATTTCAGACATTTTTCTGAATATTCCAAATCCCTGTCCTTATAATTTAAGTACATAAGTGCCAATGCAGCTGCCGTATCACCAGCGACGTCTGAACCTGGATTTTCTGGTGTTGCAACATAATATGTAGGTCTATCATAGGTTTGAAGCTCAGGAGGACCCCAGTATTGGTGATCCACATCACCGTCACCACATTGATAGTAAAATTTATTTTCTTCTGGGTAGCATTTAATAAAGTAATCACAAAAATGCTTTAAAATATTGAGCATATACTCATCTTGTCCTTTGTCTATGAACACATCTGAGAATTCATAATAAGCCCAAGCAAGCGTTGAAGCCGAAGCACATTGAGGCAATCCAAACTTAACATGGTCTCCACAGTCGTGAAACCCTCCTGTCAAGTCAAGTCCTACATCTTTTCCATCTTCAATATGACAAGGCCCGCGCCATTTTAGTCTGTTGTTCCCAGCATCTGGTCCACACCAGTTTGCTTCATAGAACAAAATAGATTTAGCAAAGGCATCAACATAGTTAAAATTATTCTCCTTTGCGATAGCTGCCTGAGGAATAATATTTATCAGACAAAATGCTATCAATACTAGTCTACTTATTCTCTTCATATTCTATCCTCCTAGAAAGATTTTATTATACCTAAGAGATACAATCTCATTGATGCAAAATCAAGGGAATCTACATATCCATCTTTATTTACATCAGCCACATTATTATAAACCTCGTCTTCTAGATCAGTATACCCTAGCAAATATCTTCTCATAATACCAAAGTCAAGAGAATCAACATCCCCACTTAAATTCAAATCACCAAGAATATAACTAATAACAACAGGTTCTACCCCGAATTTAAGCTCACCTTTTACATATGCTGTAATATTTTGGTTATCTCCCAACTCATCCATATCTAGATTTGTGGAGTAGTCATTAGTCTTATCATATACCGAGGAGCATTCTATTCTAAAAGGTATATTGCCCGTACTTCCCCCCGGTGCAATTTTTCCTGCTTCCTCTGTAAATGTTATTTCAAGATATGTGTCAGCAGTAGAAACAGGATTGTCTATACTATAAAAATTACCCTTTACATTTTCTGTTCCGATAACGGCATATTCACATACAAAAGAGTTTTCCTCATTACCATCGTTTGTAAACCAATAACGCAGCTTTAAGTCGGATAAATTTATAGCAGTAGTTCCGATATTCTTAATACTTATAGTAGACCTTATTGTATTTTTAGTCTCGTCTTCTAATCCACTCTTATATAACACATCAATTGAAGCATTGTTTACAGGAGTTACATTCGGATCACTTGTTGGAGTAGGTGTAGGCTGTAACTTAGGAGGCTCTTCTCCGAAAACCTTAACCCCATCTAAATATACAGGAACATATTTAGATATTGCGTACTCTTTTGTTACATCCTGTAAACTATAGTCATTAGATGAATCCCAATGAGTCAAATAATTTGCATCCTGTTTTGCTCTGAAGGAAATTTGAAGTTCCCTATCTCCGTATATATTACTTCCGCTCCAATCAAACTCATAATAGTAAGTTCCTGCATCATCCCATTTAAAAGGCCCTCTATATTCAATTGGATCCTGCTGCATGGAAATTTGCTCATCATATTCAACAGAAAATATTAAAGCATCTATATCTTGACCAGCTTCTATAAATTCACTTATATTAAAGAAGTATTTTGCCATCATTCCTGTTTCATAATGTGGTGGCTGGCTAGATTCATTATGTATTTTTAAAACAACTTGCGTACTGTCTTCTGTCTCTCTTGCTAATTTTACCTCACAGTAGTAATCGTCAGTTCTAGGCTCTAGAGGCGGAAAATTAGGTATTGGCTCATGCCCCTCACCATAGTATAGGTACAAACCTGCACAGGCACCTACAAAAGCAGCATTATAGTCAATTGTAACTTCATTATACGCATACTCTGTAGTTGAATCTATATGATAATCATATAAATCCGGTCCACCAGACAGTGCTCCCCATAATATATGTCTGTGTTCCTCTGGATCATTCATGCTATTAGTTTTTGAGCCATGAGCTGCTCTATGGTGTGGATGTTTTGCAAAAGGCAATCCCTTCTCGTAACCATAACCAACAATATAAGAATATCCCATAGGGTTTCTTCCCATTAAGTATTCCATAGCACCCTTAGCCCATTCACCGAAATCTGTTCTTTCTGGGTTGTTTTTCATATATACAAGTGCAGATAATTGTGCAGCAGTATTATAGCGTGCAGATCCCCATCCATTTATCATTGTATAACCAGCAGGTGATGTTTTATAGTAGTTTGTGTCTTTAGGGTCTTTATGTTTGCATTTACCACCAGATAAAAACTCTACATTCCAACTTGCGATAAAATCAAACAACTCATTTTCAGGGAATAACTGATTAAGCTTTAAAAATGTTCCTCCCCAAACTGCATCCCAACAATGAACCCATGAATTATACCAAACATTCTGTTTGAAATTATCAGGTATTATCCTACTCATATAACCGATGTATTGTCCTGATTCGTCCACAGCCATTATATCATCTATATATGACATATCGCCTGTACACTCATAGAGCCACACCGCTGCCCAAGCTAGTTCATCTTCATCATAATCCGATGTATAGTAACCGTCACCTTGGTGTTTGCCCCTGTATTTCTTTGCAAAGTCATACATTGCCTTTGCTACAGTAAGACATTCCTCAGCATATTCTGGGTCTTCGTCTTTAAAATTCATATATGAAGTACAAAGTGCCGCAGCAGTACTTCCACACACATCACTACCAGGTGAGTCGTAAGTTGCAAAATCTGCAGGTCTTGAATTAGTAAAGTTTTCAGGATATAGTTCTGGTGGACCCCAGTAGCAATGGTCCTCGTCTCCTTCTCCTACCATATAGCAAAAGGCAACCATCTCACCATTTTCATCAAGAAAAGAGCAACGTAAAAACGTATCAGTAAAGTGCTTTAAAAGACCAATCATATGCTCCTCTTCACCTATTGCTTTGTAGGCTTCCCTGAATTCATTAAAACCCCATCCAAGGGTACCTGCCGCGTAACTTTGTGGAAGACCAAAGCGAACATGGTCTCCAGCATCGTGAAACCCTCCATGCAAATCAACTGTCCCATCTCCATCAGGATCAATTATATGTCTGTACTTTTCTAGGAACTCAGCAGAAAGGGAAGTTCTTTCTAGAGGCATAGCTGCATCTATTTCATGGCATGAACCTCTCCACTCAAGTTTTCCTAGTTCGCCATAGGCTGATTCTGGACCGCACAATTCTGCATCGTAAAAATAAATTGACTTCTGCAAAGCTTCAGCAAAATTGAAATGATCGTAATTCTCCCAACCCTCGACAGGTTTCCAATCTTCAGGAGGCACATTTGCCAATACTGAGGTTGATGGAATAAGTTGCACTGTCAAAAGACTGGCAATACAAACACTTGATAGTCTTTTTATTCCTTTCTTTAATCTTTCTTTTGAAACAATAAACATTTTTTAGAACACCTCCAAAATAATAAAAATAAACTTTTATATAAATTTAATATAAAACTTTTCGACATTTCACAGGTAAAAAGCTAATTAAAAAGAATTCCTTACGCCTAGAAGATACAATCTCATCATTGCAAAATCAATTGAATCAACGGTATCATCTTTATTAACATTTGCTTTATAATAAGCCTCATCCTCTAATTTTGAAATACCTAGCAAATACTTTCTTAGCATTGCAAAATCAATTGAATCAACTTCGCCATCGCCGTTTATGTCACCGATAATAACCTCTTTACCAGTGTCGATTTCAACCGCCTCAACTCCAAACTTTAACACATTATTCAAATAAGCAGTAATTTTGTTGTTCTCTTCAAGGTTTTTTGCTATTTCCGAATCATAAGAATAGTCATTTGTTTGGTCATAATCTGACGCATTTTCAATTCTAAAAGATATTGTGCCTGTACTTGCCCCCGGTGAAAGCTTACCAGCCTTCTCGGTAAAGGATATATCACAATATGTGTCTGCAAGAGGTACTGGATTTTCGATACTAAAGAAGTCACCAGTCACATTTTCAGTTCCATAAATTGAATATTCGCATGTAAATATACTATTCTCGTTGCCGTCACTTGTAAACCAGTAACGTACCTTTAAGTCTGATAAATCTATAGGTACAGTTCCAGTATTCTTGATCTCAATCGTTGACCTTATTGTGTTTTGTGTAGAGGCATCCCCACTTCCACACCTATATAATACATTGATTGAAGCATTGTCCCCGTAATCTATATCTGGTCTTTTTGTAGGAGAAGGCGTAGGTTCAAGCTTAGGAGGCTCTTCTCCAAATACTTTTACACCATTTAAATATACTGGCACATTTCTAGTAATTGCATAAGTATCTGTAACATTTTTTCTACTGTAATCATTAGTAGGATCCCAATGTGTTACATAATTTGAATCCTGTTTTGCTGCTAATGATATTTGCAGCTCCCTTTCGCCGTATATCTTTCTTCCACTCCAATCAAACTCATAATAGTAGGTTCCCGCATCATCCCATTTAAAAGGTCCCCTATATTCAATTGGTTCATCCTGAAGTGAAATCTGTTCGTCATATGTGATGGAAAATTCTACGTCTTGAATAGTCTGACCCGCATCTATCATTTCGCTAATATTAAAGAAATACCTTACCATCATACCTGTTTCATAATGAGGTGGTCGACTAGATTCATTATGTAAATTCAACACAATCTGAGTACAGTTTTCAATTTCCCTTTCTATTCGAGCTTCACAGTAATAATCGTCAGTTTCAGGCTCCTTGTGTGGAAAATCAGGTATTATCTCATGATCCTCACCATAGTATAGATATAGACCTGCACAAGCACCGACAAAAGCAGCATTATAATCACTAGCCACTTCATTATAAACAAAGTCTGTAGTTTCATCCTGATGGTAATCATCTTTATCTGGTCCGCCAACTAACGCTCCCCATAGGATATGTCTATGTTCTACAGGGTCTAACATACTTAAAGTCTTTGAACCGTGAGCTGCTCTATGGTGTGGATGTTTTGCAAAAGGCAACCCCTTTTCATAACCGTAGCCCACTATATAGGAATATCCCATTGGATTTCTTCCCATTATGTACTCCATTTGCCCTTTAGCCCAAGCACCGAAATCTTCTCTTTCTGGATGATGTTTCATATATGTAAGTGCACATAATTGAGCAGCTGTATTGTAACGAGCAGATCCCCAACCGTTAATCATTATGTATCCAGCGGGAGATGTTGTGTTATAGTTGTAATCATCAGGATCAACATGTTTTGCTTCCCCAGCAGAATGGTATTCAATATTCCACCTTGCGAAGAAATCCCATCTTTCGTCCTCGGGGAATAAAACATTCAATCTCAAAAATACTCCTGCCCAAACAACATCCCAACAGTGAGTCCATGTATTATACCAAGTATTTGTATTGAAATTCTCAGGAATTATCTTGTTAATATATCCGGTGTAGTAACCTTCACTGTCTATTGAATCTATATGATCAATATAGTCTTTGTTGCCTGTGCACTCATAAAGCCATACTGCAGCCCAAGCCAGCTCATCTTCATAGTAGTCAGAAGTATAATAACCGTCACCTTTTGCAAGCCCCCTATATTTCTTGGCAAAATCATACATTGCCTTTGCAACAGTAAGGCACTCTTCTGCATACTGAGGATCTTCATCTTTAAAATTCAAATAGGAAATTGCTAGTGCGGCAGAAGTACTCGCACAAACATCCGTACCAGGCGATTCAGCAGTAGCAAAATCAGCAGGTCTTGGTATATCAGGTGGATATAACTCGGGAGGACCCCAATAGGAGTGATCTAAATCTCCTTCACCTACCATATAGCAAAAGGCTATCATCTCGCCATTTTCATCAAGAAAGGAGCATCTCAAAAAAGTGTCTGTAAAATATCTTAATATATCTATCATATGTTCTTCTTGCCCTATTTTTTTGAAGGCATCTCTGAACTCATAAAAACCCCAGCCAAGGGTACCAGCTGTATAACTTTGAGGAAGTCCGAACCTAACATGGTCACCTGCGTCGTGAAATCCTCCGTGAACATCAACTGTTCCGTCTCCATCGGGATCAAGTATATTCCTATACTTTTCAATGAAGTCGGAAGAAAGCGAAGTATCTTCTAATTTGATAGCCATATCTCCTAAATGACAATCGCCTCTCCATTCGATATTTCCTCCTGTTATACCAGGACCACATTTTTGAGCATCATAAAAATAAATTGATTTTTGCAATGCTTCGGCAAAGTTAAAGTGATCATAATTCTCCCAACCTTCAACAGGTTTGAAATCATCTTTTGAATAAGCTGCTACGACATTTATTGGATTTGCTACAATGATATGTACAACAGTATATACAACAGCACAAAAACCTGCAAGCATCTTCCTTTTTATAAAGCTTGTCCTCTTACCCTTTGGTGATATATACATTTCTCTTCCCCCCGTAAATTGCTATTAAGCAATTATTCTCTCATTTTTAATTAGGCAAGTTCTAAAACAGCCTACAGAAAAAAATAATATTTTAAATCACAAAGTTACTGCTAATATTTTAACATAATAATAGCAGCCTTTATAAATAACCTTTATTTATTATATATGTTTTTTATACCATAGTGAAACGTTGCTAAGAAAAAATGATACCTTATTGCTACGATAAATACTAAAATGCTAAATAGAATATTTGAAAGGCTATATATCACTATTTTACTACATTTTATGCCATAATACAAGTTTATAATATTTTAAAAGATAGCAAAATAAAAAAATCCTTAATTGAAAATCTTCCTAAAAAAGGATTATACTTATTGGTTAAGAAATTTAACTGTAAATTCAGCTCTAACTCTCTCTTTCAGCTTTAATTCCTATCATTTCTTAGAATTATTTTTTCTTTTAATAAATGGTCAGTTAAGTCAGATTTATCAATATTTATTTAGTATTTTCCCTTTTCATATAGAAAAATATTATATCGAAATAGATTTGCTATTTTACTTTATAACATCTGTGATATTTTAACATCCTTTTCTAACCTAAGATCTATTATTTGACCATTTTGACAATGAATAAGAGGCCTGGATATAAATTCCTTATCAATGAAAACTATATTTCCAAACATCCCATTTGTAAGTCGAACTCTATCCCCTATATAGTACATCGCAATATTACTTATTATAGTATACACTACTAATGGATCGAATTTTTGTGACGATGCCGATTCAAAAATTTCAAACACACTAAAAGGAGTGTCGGTTCGCTTATAAATACGATCTAAAGTAATAGCACTATATAAATCTGCAACTGCAATCACTTTTGCATACGGATGAATATCTTTACTTTTTAATTTTGAAGGGTATCCTGTTCCATCTTCTCTTTCATGGTGCATTAAAACTGCCTTTAGAATATCATCTGAATATTTTGTATTTTTCTTCAGCATTTGGTACCCATATTCACAATGTCTTTGAATCTCCATCACCTCTTCACAATTCAATTCGGTGGTCTTTTCCAGTATTTCTGGGTTTACTTTACTTTTACCTATATCGTGAAGCAAACCGGCAAGTGTTAGTTCCTCCACTTCATCTATAGACATGTTCATCCAATTCCCTATCAAACAGCACAAGCTTGATACATTTAAGCTATGTTGATAAATATAATCATTAAAATTCCGTAACTGACGCATACATCGAAGTAAATCACCTGAAAATTTATCAGAATTTACAATGGATGAAGCTACTTCCCTTACATCCTCATCTAAAAAACCACCCTCTGCAAAAACATTGAATATGTTTTTGATTTTCTCAATTTGTTTTGAGTACTCTTTTTTAACCTCTTTCATAGAGGAAGATTCTTCTTCGTCAGCAATTATGTAATTGTCATCATTTAATACCCATATATAAGGAACGTTTTCTAATATAATTCTATCAATCATTAAATCACTTAATACTGTGCCGGTTGGAATCAATACACTACCTTTTTCACTGTATACATCTTTTGCAAGAACCATTCCTGCTCTATATTCATGTATTTTTAGTAATTCTATTTCCATAACATACCTCCACAAATCAAAAAAATAAACACATAATATATTATAGATATCGGAAAGTCTTTTTTTTATATTTACCATAAATTAAATTTTACTTTTTTATACGAGAAATTAGCTAATTTCAATAAATTAATGTTCTAACCTAAAAAAGCGACTTTTTTAAATTCGTCATTGACCAGTTACTCTTTTGAATCATCTAAAAGAAATTATTAGAATTACATTATTCAACAAAATATGATAGAATATTTTATAAAACTGATGTTTTCTAGTTATCAATTACGACATTTTTGTATTGTAAAAATCCATTTTACGCAATGCTTGAAAGCTCTTGAAGATCGAAATAATAAAATTATATAAATTAATGAAAGGGACAAAATATTATGAAGGTCAAATTACTAATAGGTGGTATAGCTTTGATTATAGCTTTGGGTGCTTTATTTTACTATTACTCCTCAAGTCAATATGATACACATTTAGATGAATATGTTGAAGAAAACGGTGACTACGAGCCAGAAAGTACAATAGATATAATGAACCTTTTAATAGAAGTTCGAGCTGGAAGACAAAACGTAAAAGATGAATTTCTTTTAAAACTTTCAGAGAATAAAAACACAATAGGATATTACTCCAATCTGATTTTGGCAAGTAGGTATGATTCAAGAAACAAAGATGCACAGAAGTTTTATACAATGGCTTTAGAGCTCTACCCTACAAATAATGTAAGGTTTAATTATGCCTCTTATTTAGCTCGTATAGGTAATATATCTGAGGCTACAAAAGAGTATTTAAGCATTTTACCAGAAAATAGAGCTTTACAGTCCCTTATAGATTTAAATGTAGATGATAAAACCATATGTGACTCACTTTCACAAAAGGGAAATTGGAAAGACTTAGAGGAATTTTTAGAGTCTAAATTTCAAAATGACTTATCCTTAACAAAATATTATGTAAGAGCACTATTTCAACAGGAAAAATACAATGAAGTAATACCTTTATTAGAAGAACTATATAACAAGCAACCAACAGATTCAGAAATAGGTTGGTGGTACGGTAGAACCCTAGAACAAACAAATCAAAAAGAAAAGGCTATGGAAATATACTCTTCTATCGGTACTAAAGGTGCCTATCGATTAGGAGTACTTCTAGAAAACAGCAAGCAAAGTAAATCTGCAATGGAAACTTATAAAACCAGTAACGAACCCATTTCTCTGTGGCGAGCTGCACGAATGCAGGAAGAATCAAGATTAACAGAGCAAGCTCTTGAAACTTATCTTAAGATAATAGAGCAAGAGAGTGCCTATCAAGATGATGCAGCTTACAGGGTGTATGTATTGAATAAACGATTAGGGAGAGAAAATTCACAAGAGGTTTTAGATATATTATCCAAACACCCCGCTTGGATGGAAAGAATAGGTAAAGAGCATGCTTTTGATAATGTTGTGGAATTGGAGTACAAAAAACCTGAATTCCTTGAAACTGTAGAATTATATGAAAGTAAAGGTTTGGAAGATATTGCTGCCATAGAATTGTCAATTGGCTCTAAGTTGGCTACAATAGAGGACAAGCTTGCTCTTGGAGATTGGTATCTAGAAAAAGGTAATGTCTATCAATCAGTTATCTGGGGGCTTCGTTCCCTACTGGACAAACCAAACAAAAGAGGTTATGAGCTTTCCCACCCTCGTGCGTACGAAGACCTTGTACTCAAAGCGGCACAAAAGTATAATGTAGAACCCGAATTAATCTGGGCTACTATGAAGGAAGAAAGTACATTCAAACATGATGTCTCTTCATGGGCTGGTGCTATGGGACTTATGCAAATTATGCCTGCTACGGGAAAAGACATAGCTTCCCGATTAAATACAACTATTGAAGACAGTGATTTACTCAATCCCGAAATCAATATTAATTTCGGAACCTTTTATATAAACTCAATGTTGAAAATGTTTTCTGGAGACATTGATAGAGCCATGGCTGCATACAATGGTGGTCCCGGAAATGTATCACGTTGGAATAATAGTCCTCTTGGGAAAACAAAGGAAGACTTCCCAACCGCAATCACATATTTTGAAACTCAAGAATACATCACAAAGATTAAAAACTCATATTATGTGTATAAATGGCTATATAACAAAGACTAACACTCAGATTAGCAATGCACATATAAACCCACCCTTCAATATTAAATAAAAACATAGGGGCATCGAGTACCTATGTTTTTATTTCTTTCACTTCGTTTTGAAAGAAGGATAAGAACAAAAACGCCCTTCGGGCGACTACTTGGTTCTGTGCCTTTTTGAACTGTCAAAGTAATCTTTATCAATCATAACACCATCACACTTTATACACA
>JGI24712J26585_10003472_pt1 | contig 12399 bp, 13 predicted proteins | sample BioPla3DNA2_FD_26585 | JGI IMG/M metagenome (IMG submission 26585)
AGGTTCGAATTTATCCAGGCCAACCGCCGTAAATACCGAGTAGCGAAGCTGTGCATGGTTCTTGGGGTATCAAGAAGCGGTTACTATGCATGGGATAAACGACCACAAAGCGATAGAGAAAAAGAAAACGAGGCTATTATGGAGCAGATCAAAGAGATACATAAAAAAAGCGGCCGGACCTACGGCAGCAGAAAGATAGATAACAGCGGAGCTGCGCCGAAATGGGATGCTTGTTAACCACAAGCGCGTTGAGCGGCTTATGAGAGAAGCTGGAATACGGTCAAAGGTAGCGAGAAAATTTAAAGCCACGACCAACTCTAAACATAGCCTTCCAGTTGCGGAAAATATCCTTAACCGTGAATTTGATGCCGAAAGGCCCAACCAGAAGATGGTAAGTGATATTACCTATCTGTGGAAACCCACATGGCTGGGGAACATTCACTTGGCCTGATGGCTCAACATACGTTGGAGACTGGCAATATGGTAAACATCATGGCTATGGCAAGTGGTCCGATCCGGAGGGAAACAGTTACGAGGGAGAATGGATAAACGATCAACGTCATGGAAAAGGAACTTATGTATGGGCTGGCGGTAAAATTTACTCCGGCGAGTGGAAAAATGGATTATTTCACGGGCAAGGAAAAGAAATATACGATGACGGCACGGAATTAACAGGTATCTGGTTATATGGCGTCTATGTACAAAAATTACATAGTAGTGAGGATTAAAATATGTTAAACATTAATACTATGCTGTTTAATGTTAGATTAACAGAAAAAAGGTGGAGGACAAGCTATGGTTCGCTAATAAGTATCGTGATTACCTTAAATCTTACCTTTCTGTTAGCGTTATCCTTATTCGGCACAGGACCATGGCACCAGAAGGTAGGTTTAATATTAGCCCTGGTGATAACGGCATTGGCATATTACTCGCCGGGAATTAGTATATTCATGTCAATGTTCGCTTTATCCGTAATCTTACTTTTTACTTCTCCATGGTTGGCGCTAATTAATCTATGCTTTTATTTGGTTTATCTTTTATTATTCAGTGGTCAAAAAACTGAAGGTGTAATGGTGCTTGTGATCTTATCTATTCCATTTTGTTTACAATACGAGCTATATTTTTTGCCACTGACAGTTGCAGTAATTGTATTATCCAACCATTCCTACTTTTCAACCTCACTTTTTTTGGGTAGTTATCTGGGCTTTTGGGCTTCATTAATGGGCAGGGTTCCCGGTTTTCAACTACTAATAAAATTGGGGGAACCATATTATATTGTTGATTTATCGTCGTGGATTAATGAAATTATAGGTAAATACAGTGCTACAAGTGTGATGGTGCTTGAACCATGGTTCAAGGCAAATCTGGTAATTTACTTATCTTTTATACTAATCATCTGCCTGATAGGTTATGCAACAAGTAAAATCAGGGATTATCCTTTTGCGTCCGGTAAGATGACTGGCAGATTATTTGCTGTTTTAATGAACTTCGTAGTAACCATAATAGGTTTAACGGTTTTAGCTTGGTTGTTTGATGATATCGGCCTGGCAGCTTCATGGATATTCCCAAATGGTTTATACACAATTTTACTGGCATTGCTCTTAACAAGGTATTTACAAACTCCCGTTAATCTGCCTAAGGAAATTAAGGAATTAGTGACCCATAGCACTAACAGCGGGTGGAATCAAATTGCGGGTTATGAGGATGTTAAAAAGGAAATCCAACTTGCGATCTTACCATATACAAACCTGAAAACACGGGAGCAAATGAAAAGAGCAAAACTACCCCTCACTAAGGGTATTTTACTTTATGGACCGCCGGGTGTAGGTAAGACCTTATTTGCAAGAGTAATTGCTCAAGAATCAAAAATGGCTTTTATCTCTGTTGCCGGTTCCAGCTTTTTCTCGATGTGGTTGGGAGAAAGTGAAAGAAAATTAAGGGAAATATTTGAAGAAGCCACCACCAAAAAGCCCTGTCTCATCTTTTTTGATGAATTGGAATCGTTTCTAAACCCGAGAGACCAGGCCAAAGAAAGTTATGCTCAAAGAGTTGTTTCTACTTTCCTGGCTCAAATGGATGGATTCAACCGTTTAGATGACATTCTCGTTATTGGTGCAACCAATTACCCTAATTTGATTGACCCTGCTGCCATGAGGCCCGGTCGTTTTGATAAAATAATCTTTATTCCTCCTCCGGATAAAGAGGCGCGGAGAGCTATTTGGGAACATTATCTGACGGATAGGCCCGTAGAAGGTCTTATTAGCTATGATCAATTGGTTGACCAAACCGACCGGTATACTGCCGCTGATATTGAGTTTATAGTTAATGAAGCTTATAGACAAACTGAAGGCAAAACTATTAAAATGAAACATTTGTTAAACCAAATAAGTTGCAACAAACCAACTATTACCCTAGAGATGCTGGAAGCTTATGAAAATTTGTCTTTAAAGTATGATCGAAGAAGCTACAGCTCTGAGAAAAAAGAAATTCGAGAAAAAAAGAAGTATAGCTGGTCCGACTTTGCAGGTATGAACCCGGTTAAAGAAGAATTGAAAAAAATAGTCGAACTACCTCTCACTCAACCCAAATTATTTGAAACTTACAAGATTAAGCCATCGATAGGTGCCATCATGCACGGGCCTCCTGGATGTGGTAAAACACTACTGGCTAAAATTCTGGCGGACGAATGTGATGCCACATTTTTGGACGTGAAGGGCCCCGAATTGCTTCAAAGTAATCTTGGAGAAAGTGAAAGAAAGGTTAGGGATTTATTTAGACAGGCAAGGGAAAACAAGCCAAGTATTATATTTTTTGATGAAATAGATGCTATTGCCCAGGTAAGAGGCTTCCATGCACACCAAGTAGTGAACCAGATGTTAGTTGAGATGGACGGTATGGAAGAACTGTCAGGTGTGTTCGTATTGGCAGCAACAAATCGCCCAGATATCCTGGATCTTGCTCTTTTTGCCTATTCCACAGAAATCGATCACCTATTCCGGAAATAGCCGATCGCCGATTCCGCTATGCATCCGATCACCTATTCCGGGCGTTACCGATCACTAGCCGGAGCGAAGCGACGCTGTTTTTCATCTGATCGGTAAGGCGTTCTTTTTAACCGTATCCGCCCGCGGGCGGGCCGGATCGGAGCGCAAGCGACGTCTCAACCATTTTGTAACATAACGGCTGTAAAGGTTCAAGGCTGGTTTAGTAATTTGCGCATTGATTCTCCTTTCAATACTATTTTGTGGGCGTTGTGGGCCAAGCGGTCCAAGATGGCATCGGCCACGGTGGGGTCACCGATTCTGTCATGCCAGTGTTCAATGGGTATTTGGGCGGTGATAATAGTGGAGCGGCACTGGCTACGATCGTCAATAATTTCTAGGACATCCCTGCTTTCAGGTGCGTTTAAGGGTGCCAGACCGAAATCGTCGAGGATAACAAGATCGGTTTTCGCCAGGGTATTTAAAAACTTAGGGTAGGTACCGTCACCTCTACTCATGGACAGCTTAGACAAGAGTTTCGATACCTGATAGTACCTGGTATTTAACCCCTGCCGGCAGGCCTGGGTGCCCAAAGCGCAACTAAGGTACGTTTTCCCCGATCCAGTGGGGCCGGTGATAATCACGTTTTGGCCGGAGAGTACCCACTGACAGATAGAAAGGCTTTCCATTACCGCCTGATCAAGGCCTCGGGGGTGGTGGTAATCGATATCTTCCATGCAGGCTTGAAGCTTGAAAGAAGCATTTTTAAGCAACCGGGCCAGGCGCCGGTTCTGTCTGTGGGTCCACTCGTAATCGACTAGCAGGCCCAGACGCTCTTCGAAGGAGAGCGATACATTGGCCGGCTGCCTGACCTGGTTCAAGAAAGCCTCGGCCATGCCGCTTAAACGCATGGATTTTAGTTTGTCTGCTGTTTGCTGAACTAGCATAGCGGTTGTCCTTTCTCGTCATAGTATTGTGAGCCACGTAAGTTGTAGTGCTGGATCGGTTCTAAAACAGGTGCCTCTTCTTTTTGAGGCCAACGGTCCAGCCCCTTTTCCAAAATTGACTTTACGCTACGGTAAGAGATAGCGTCAAAAAGCATCGCCCGGGCGCACGCGTTTTCCAGGCGCTCCCTGGAGTAGCGCTGGCCCAGCCTGATCAGGCCCAGGCAGGCACGGTAACCTTGTTCGGGATGTGGTTTGTTGTCAATGATCGCCCGGACCAGCGCAGCAGTTTGGGGGCCGGTCTCCCCAGCCCAGCGTATGATCCGGGAGGGAGTCCATTCCAAGTATTTCTGGTGTTCTTTTGGTCGATGCTCATTTAGAGTGATGAACTTACCCTTGCCGGTAAGGCGCTGGTGGCTGGCTATTCGTTTACCTTTGTGCAGTATCTCTACCACGGAGGCGGTCAGGCGTACCTCCACCTGTTCTTTGACAAGCCTGTATGGCACGCTGTAGTAATTTTTCTCTACTTCGATATGGTAGTCGATATTCACCCTAGCCTTTTTCCACCGGGCGATTTCATACCTGTACTCCGGCAGCGGTTTTAAAAGGGGTTTTTCCAANGATTCAAACAGAGAACGCCTGGAGCCCTCCAGCTTTTGAAAAGGTTTGTTGTTCAGCTCAATCAAAAGCTTTGCGATGGCCTGATTTAGTTCTTCCAAGCTGAAAAAGGTGCGGTTCCTGAGCCTGGCCAGGATCCAGTTTTCTACGAGCTGCACCGCCTTTTCCACCTTGGCCTTGTCTTGGGGTTTTCGGGGCCGGGCGGGAATAACGGCGATACCATAGTGCCTTGCCAGCTCCAGATAGGTACGATTAAGTTCGGGTTCGTAACGGCAGGCTTTGCTGACCCCCGCCTTAGGGTTATCGGGTACAAGCAGCTCAGTTAGACCACCGAAGAATTCGAAGGCATAGATATGGCCTGTAATCCAGCTTTCCATGCTTTCGTCCCGGGTGGCCATGGCAAAGGTATAGTTGGTCGCAGCTAGGACAGCCACGAAGATGTGAGCCTGCCAGACTCGTCCTGTCACCGGGTCAGTAATGGGTACGGTCTGTCCGGCATAGTCCACCATGGTTTTTTCTCCGGCCTTATGGTACTGGCGCATACAGACATCCAGTGTGCCCCGCCACTTCTGGTAGATTTCGCAGAAGTAGCTGTACTGATAGCCGTCAGGATGAGCTTCTTTGTATTCTTCCCAGAGGAGAGCTAGGGTCACACCTTTGCGGCGCAGTTCACGGTGGATGTACTCTACGTCCGGCTCGGGCAGAGTCCCTTTAAGTTGACTTCTTTCGGGGTAGAGCGTTTTCTCCAGTTCTTCTTCGTCTAAGCCCTCCGCGGCATTCCAGTTAAGGCCCATCTCTTCGGCCCTGTGAATCACCTCGGAGACGGTACTGGGAGAAACGGCACAGCTGCTAGCGATTTGTCGGTTGCTTAAGCCAGCATCTTTAAGCCTGATCATTTCTTTAATCTTGTGCATGGATAGTCTCCTTTTCTTGGCCAAGGTTTTCTCCTTTCACTAAGGGTATATTTTCCTCCTAGTTCATGGGAGAAGGGGAAATAACCTGTAGCCAATTACGAATTGTATCCAGCGTCGCTTCGGTATTCCGCTCTTCCGATCACCGATTCCGCTAATCACCAAAAAGTGATCGGAGTTGTGCGGAATCGCCGATCGCCTACCAGCAGAACCAGTGATCGATTGTCAGCGGAATCAGTGATCGATTTGTCCCGGAATCAGCGATCGGTTTGCAGTGGAATTGGTGATCGTTTCGGAGCGGAATATGCAGAGTGCGTTATTAGTGTATCCTCTTCATGCGGGTATTTTAGTGAATGAGTTAGTTTATGTAGTAGAGGATGAGTTATATGTGTTGATGGATGTAGTTAATAATTTATTAGGTATTGATTTAGGTGATTTGTCGGAGTCGATGTGTTGTGAGTGAGATTACTTATTCTGTGGATGAGTTAAAGTTGCTGCTTAAGTGTTGGTCTTTATCTATAGATGAGGTGAGGTATTATTCGGCTTGTTTACGTTATGTGGAGTCCAAAAGTGATCTTGATCGTCGTATTTGGCTTCATATAGTTTGTGAGTTACGTAATCTTTTATGTTCTACTGGTTGGGAAGAAAGAAGATATAGGAGGGGGGTGTGATTATTGTCTGAGGTTTTATTGACTGGTTTAGTGAAGTGGTTTAATACTCGTAAGGGATATGGTTTTATATCTCGTGAGGATGGTGGTCGTGATGTTTTTGTTCATTATTCGTCTATAGTTGTTCCTGATGATAGTTTTCGTGATTTGCGTGAGGGTCAGCGTGTTGAGTTTATTCTTTCTGAGAGTGAGCGTGGTCCGGTAGCGTTAGATGTGAAGCCTGTGGTGTAGTGAGTGTATTAGTGGTTGAGGGTGTCGTTTTTTATTTTGGCACCCTCGTATATTTTTTTAATTAATTATTATTGGGGGGTTATATTCATTGCGTAGGTATTGGTTAGGTTTATTGTATGCTTTAGGTTTAATATTGTTTTTTGTGATGGGTGTTATAGCCGGGTCGTTATTATTTAATTTAGGTAGTAGTTTAGATGTGTTTGCCAGTGGTGTTGATGATGATTATGATGTTATGTCTGTTAAGTTGTTTCCGTCGTGTTATGATTTTGGTGAGCCTGACATGGTTATATCTGGGGTAGGTTTATCTTCTGGTGATGTTTCTGATGATACGTGGTATGTTTATGGTGTTGATTGTTTATCTAAGAAGAAGGATATATCGTCGTTAGATTACAAGATAGCTGCTTATGTGTCGGCCAATTTTTATGGTGGTAGTGTTAGTGATTATATTTATTTTCAGGCGGCTCGTGTTTTGTTGCGTGGGGTTAATGATTTTTGGGAGCGTCGTGTTTCATCTTTTGATGTAGTTCGTTATGGTGATAGTTGTCGTTTGCCGTTAAGTTTTGATGATTATTATCGTGTTGTGGGTCTTGATTTTGTTGGTGTTAGTTTGTTGCAGTCATTGGGTGGTGTTTGGGTTGATGGTGAGTTAGTTAATGATTATGTGGTGGATGGTTTTTTTGAGGATGATTTAGATGTTTTAGTGTTATCTTGTTGGGATGGTGTTAGTGACTCTGTGGTTTTATATTATGAAGGTGAGTCGTTTAATTTTGTGTATCATCTTTATGATATAGTTTATGACTCATGTTTGTCGGATGATTTATTTGTTCCGTCGGCCAGTTTATCCTTGTAGGTTTTAACGATATTAAATTTATAATTAAATTTATAGGAGGTTTTATTGGTAATGAAGAACATTTGGAAGGTATTGTTAGTGTTATTAGTTGTTGTGTTGTTAGCTGTAGGCCTCTATTTTGGGTGGAACTATTTAGTGGGTCTTGGCTATGTTGATAGTCTTGACATTTCTGAAATCAGTGATAGCCGGGTCAACCCTGAAGGTGCTGTGGTAGAGGATGATGAGGATTATGATAATTTTCCTCACAAGGCGTTTCCGAGGTTTTATGATTTAGGTGAGCCTGACATGGTTATTGAGGATACTGCTGGCTGTAACATGGATGGTTCTCCGGAGGTTTGGCATGTTTATGGTGTAGATACTTCTCAGGAGAGCCGGTTGAAAGGCATCCGTTCTCTGGATTACAAGGAAGCGGTTTATTGTCTTTGTGATTCTTTTGGTGATTCCGAGTATTTTGCGCCCGATGAGTTTGCTTCAGATGAGACGTATCGCGTTTTGCTTCGGAACCTGCATATGACCCCTAGCGCTCTGGAGGAGCGAGCGGCTATTTTTGATGTAATTTATTATGGTGATGAGCTTTGGGAAAAAGACCCGGATGCTGCGAATGCTTTAAGTAACGATGAGGCTTTTCGGGTAACAGATTTTAGGTTTGGCGGTGTTGTGTATTTGCAAACTGGTGGCCGTATATGGATAAATGGTGAGCTTACCGAGGACAAGTGTGATGAGAACCTTAAGGATGATATTTATATGCAGGCGATTTCTTATTGGGATGGCGTGAGCGAGTCGATTATTATGTATTGTAAAGATCCGTCCTCTCCACGTTCTGATATAATAATACATCTTTATGATATAGTATATGATCCCGAGTTGCCTGATTATTTATTTGAGCCGCCTGCAGATTAGTTATTATTTTGCGTAGGGTTCGGGAGGGGCAGTTTTATTGCTGCCCCTTTTTTCTATTTTAAGATAAAGGGGGTGTGCTTNTTTTGAAGCGTTTATCTAGTATTTTGCTTTTTGTTTTAGCCATGTTTTTGTTTGTGCCGTCGGCTGGTGCGGTATCTTTTACTCCTTCATCATCGTCTCCTGGTTGGCGTCAGAGCCTTACGGTTACGGTTCGTACNAGCCGTAGTGGTGCTGTTGCCCTTAAGTACAAATGGGATGAACGCAAGGACACTNNGCGTGTGGAGCCTAAAACGGTTGTAGGTAGCAGGTCGGCTTCTTTGGTGGCTCCCAGCCGGCAGCATTACTTGCATGTTCAGCCGGTGAAAGAGGGCCGGGGTGGCCGTTTTGAGAANGTTGGCCGGCAGGTTNGTNGCGGCCCGTATCGTGTTGATGGGATTGCGCCTGGAGTTCCTGGTATGGCTGTGAGTTATACTGCCAGTGGCACTTATCGCACTTCGGCTAAGTTTCAGCGTGGTTGTTGGCGTGTTGAGTCATGGGCGTATGGTAATCCTCAGGAGGTATTTTTGGAGAAGACAGGTGTGTCTAACACTTTAACGGTGGCATCTCCCGGGACGTATTATTTTAATGTGAAGGTAACAGATGGGGTAGGTCGTACCTATACGGAAAGTATGGGCCCTTATAAGATTGGCAGTGGTGGTGCTTTGACTGGTAAGGTTTTAGGTGCATCTGATAAGGGTGGCAGCGGGGTATCTACGATTCATGCGAACTGGTCTCGAAGCGCTGGTGGCGGCAGTGTTTCTGCTCCGAAGCCTGTTCCTGCTCCTACGGTTTCGGCCAGTCCTACTAGCCGTGAATGGAAGAAAGATCCCGTAACTGTTACTTTAAGTTTTACGGATACTTCTCGTTATCGTTATGCCTGGTCTGCGTCTTCGTCGACGCCTTCGTCTTGGTCTAGTTGGATTACTTCGGGTTTACCTCGTCCGAAGGTTAAACGTTCTAATCATGGTTCTTGGTATTTGCATGTTCAGGCCAAGAATTCTGCTGGCAAGACGGTTACTAAGCGTTTTGGTCCTTATCGTGTAGACACGGTAGCGCCCACTGTATCTGCGAATCCTGGGAATCGTGGTTGGGGTAAGACTGATGTATCTGTAGCTTTAACGTATTCTGATTCGGGTAGTGGTATTTCCAAGAAGCAATATGCTTGGAGTACGAGTAAGTCTGTTCCCAAGAGTTGGTCGACTTATGGGGGCAAGTTATCTCGTTCTTCTAGTGGTGTTTGGTATTTGCATTATCGTGCGGTTGACAAAGTTGGTAATGTTCGGACTGGTTATTTTGGTCCTTATCGTGTAGACAAGGTAGCGCCGGAGATATATTTATCTTCTTCGGGTGGTGTGTTTATGGACAAGGGTTCTGTTACTGTTCGTTTTATTGATGCTCATAGTGGTGTTAAGCGTTATCGTGTTGGTTTATCTGCTGATGAGAACATTCGTCCTTCTTCTTGGTCGTGGGTTTCTGCTAGTGGTGGTATAGTTAAGGTTCCTATAAGTTTAGGCAGGTATGGCATGTATTATATCCATGCTGAGGTAGAGGACAATGTTGGTTTACGGAGTGGTGTAGTGGTTGGTGGCCCTTATGTAGTTATGAACAAGTTAGAGAAGCCTCCGTTTCGTCGGTGGGTATATTTAGAGAAGTAATTAGTTTGTTATATATTATTTCGTGTCGGGCCGGGTTATCCGGCCCGTTATTATTTTTTTTAGGGGGGAGGTTTGTTGGTGTGCGTGTGGAGTGTATGAATTTTAATTATCAGCATAGTCGTCCGTCGTATTTTACTCAGCGTGATTTAGATGTAGCTTATGTGGTATCGCGTCATATAATTTTGATGTCTTCTCAGATAAAGGCGTTAGGTTTGCCGGTGCGTCGTTTAGGTCATATGGTTAAGTATGGTTTTTTGTTTCGTTATTGTCTTACATTTCGTGACGGAACGTATTGGAATGCTTATGCCATTGGTCATACGGCGCGTCGGTTATTAGGTTTACCTGTGGTAGGGATTAGTAATCCTTCCAAGGTTCACAGTATGCTTTTAGTCAATCAGGTGTTGATACATTTTTTATCCAAGGTTAGTGATGTATCTATTGAGGTGAATTTTCATCATCCTGTTCAGGCTGTAGTGACGGTTAACAATCCTTTAGGTGTTTGTGCGCCCAGGCGTGGTTTTGATCGTACTTATTTATCTCGGCATAACATTTTGCAGGCCATTGTTGTGCTTCCGGAGCGTTCTATGATCTCGTCGGGTCTGCCCGTTCGTTATTGTTTTGACGATGAGATGGATGATCCGTTTAATTTAGTGTTTTATCAGTGTTTAAGTGGTATGCGTTTAGAGCCGGTAGATTTGTTTGGTTCGTCTACGGCTGATGATGTAGCATCGTCTTAATTTTAGTTAATTTTAGGAGGTGTAATGTTTTGGGTAAGGTTTATGTGTTACAAGTTATTACGGGCATGGAGGATGAGGTAGTTAAATTAATTGAAGATTATACTCATCCCAAGATACGGAAGGTGCATTTATTGAAGGACTCGTTTGGTGCACCTTTATTTCCTGGTTATATATTTGTGGAGATGGAGTTGGATAGTGATACTTATCGTCCGGTTTTGGATACGCCGTTTGTGGTTCAGTATTTATGTCCGACGAGTGGTATTTATCCGTTAGGTGATCTTGATGTGTCGTTAGTTAACGACTATGAATGTTCTTCTTTAGAGCCTGGTTTACTTGTGGAGGTCATCGGTGGTTCCCTATGTGGTTTATGTGGTATTTTGTTATCGGTAGATTTTCCTCGTATAACAATAGGGGTAGATATATATGGTGAGCCTGTGGAGTTTACGTTTAGTATTCGCCATGTTCGTGTACCTGGTCTTATTGAGGTAGGTTTAGCGGATAAGAAGGGTGGGGCGGAGTCGGCTACTCATGACTCTATTCATGAGTAGCCGACTTAAATAGTTGTTATATTTGGCTAGGCTAGTTGATAGCAATCTTATGGCCAGTATTAACCGTGGTGATATTGTGTCTAATTTTATCAAAAAAACTTCGCATGGTATATGGTATTAGGGTTTCTTGTCTTTAGGCGTGGGGAGCATATCAATAAGGGGGTATGTATTTGATATTTTTGAGTATTGACAGTGATGGTTATTGGTTAGGTTGTTTGTTTGCTTTGATAGAATATGTTGCTGGTGGTAACAAGTCATCGTTTCGTAGTCGTTATTTCGGTGCGGCGTTAAATTGTCCTGCCGTAACGTTTCCTCGGTTATTATCTATGTATCGTGATGTTATTACCTGTTATCCTGATATTCAGCGTATGGTTTGGTTGATAGAGTTACGTTTTGTTTCTTATCCCATTAGTTTAAGTACACCGGAGCGTGATAAGTTTGTTGAGGGTTATACTTATCAACGTGTTTTTTTGCGATAAGGGGAGGGATTATTTTTGTATGAACATAGTGGTGGTGAGCAGCATTTAGATTTTAAGCAATATTTAGTTTTATTATTATTGTTATTGTTGATAGTTTTGTTGTTATTTTATTTAGGTTATTTGTTATCTATTTTTGTGGGTGTTGGTAGTTCTATGGAAGCTTTATCTTTATTTATTGTTAATCGTGTGAAGTGTGAGCCTTGGTCGTCTGGTGAGTTATCTGCGTTGTGTTGGTTTATTGTTACTGTTTTATTATTTGGTTTATTGTTATTTGTTGTGTCGAAGTTTTTATCCAGTTGGTTTGGTTCGTGGCGTGCTGATCGTTTAGTGGAGCGTCGTTTTAGTTCTGAGTATGGGACGGCTTCTTGGGGTGTTGTTCGTGATTTGCGCAAGCTTTTAGGTTGTGATGGTTTAGTGGTGGGTTATCAGCGTTTTTATCGTCCGGTTCGTTTATCTTTGCGTGCGTCTTGTGAGCATGTCGCGGTGATAGGCCCTACTGGTTGTGGTAAGACAACGTCTTATTTTGTGCCTAATTTATTGTTATTGCCGGAGGGGACGTCTGCTGTAGTGACAGATCCCAAGGGTGAGATAGAGTCAATAGTTGGCCCTGTGTTACGTGAGCGAGGTTGGGAGACTGTAGTGTTTTCGTTAGCTAATTCTTCTCAGTCGTCGGTATATAATCCGTTATCTTTAGCGCGTGATGAGACTGAGATATCTGAGATTGCGGATATTACGTTGCTTAATGGTTATAGTTCGTCTGGCATGTCTGGTGACATGCAGTGGGTAAATTTTTCTCAGCCTTTATGGGAAGCCGCTTTATTGATGGAGGTAGGTTTGA
>JGI24712J26585_10003473_pt1 | contig 12399 bp, 9 predicted proteins | sample BioPla3DNA2_FD_26585 | JGI IMG/M metagenome (IMG submission 26585)
TGTTCGCTGTTTTCCGTTTTTACCGGTAAGCCCAAAGTGTATAAAGCCTGGGGGCGCGCGGGGTTATTTCCAAAACTGTTTCTATAGGGTGTGGGTATGCTATTAACTTGTTCCCAAGGCCTTCCCCTTACTGATGGGAAAGGCCCTTATTTATCAATTTCCAGCTTATAATTTCTTGCTTTTCTAATGACGGCTGTATGCGAAATGCCCAGGTGTCTGGAGGCCTTCCGAAATGAACCATATTTTCTGATTGCATTTTCCAAAATGATTTTTTCCAGTTCTTCGCGGGCCTTCTTTAAATTCATGTTTGCATAATTAAATTTAAACGTGGTGTTTACCCTGGGGTCATGGCTTTCTGCCGGTTCAGCCTCACCTGCAACGGCATTGCTTTTCGCTGTTGCTTCAACCTCCGCTATTATATTGCCGGGCAGGTCTGATTTTTGCAGCGTGTCCCCGTCACAAACAATGACCATTCTTTCCACGACATTTTTTAATTCCCTGACGTTTCCCGGCCAGCTGTACTTCATCAGCAGGTTAACTGTTGCCGGGGAAAAGTTTTTTTGCAGCTGGTACTTTTTGTTATATTTGCCCAAATAGAAGGACAGTAACAGCGGGATATCTCTTGTTCTGGCCCTCAATGGGGGGACGGTAACCGGTAAAACATGCAGCCGGTAAAACAAATCTGCCCGGAACTCCCCCTTTTGGGTTTTATTTTTCAGATCATGATTGGTGGCGGCAATGATGCGGGTATCTATACCTACAGGATTTACACCGCCTAACCGCAATATTTTTGTGTCCTCCAAGATACGCAACAGCTTTGCCTGCATAGCAAGGGGCAGATCCCCAATTTCATCTAAAAACAGTGTGCCCCGGTCAGCCATTTCAAATGCTCCCGGTTTACCCTGTTTATTTGCCCCCGTAAATGCCCCGGCTTCATAGCCGAAAAGTTCAGATTCCAACAACTGTTCCGGGATTGCACTGCAGTTAATTTTTATTAATTTTCCCTGTCTTAAACTCCATTTATGAATTTTTTCTACAATTATTTCTTTTCCCACCCCGGATTCACCTAAAATAAGAATATTAGACTGGGTGGCGGCCACTTTTTTAGCAAGCTCTAAAAGTTTCAGCATTGCGGTGTCGCCGGTTATAAACAGTTTTTCTTTTTTTAACTTTTTTTCCCGTGAGCTACCTCCGGTAACATTGGCCCGAAAAAGATTAGGCAACCAAAAGGCTTCTTTCAGCTCCAGCTGCACTTTATTGAAATCGGTAATATCCTTGACGGTGCTGGCCACCGTCAAGACTTCGCCATTTTTATTGATTACCGGCACGGCGTTGATGGCCAGTTCTTTTCCCGTGCAAATTTTTTGAAAGTCGGTAACGATTCGTTTTTTGTTTAAGGAAGTAAGGGCAATGGAGTTGCATTTGATAAGACCCTGCTTGAAAAGGGTGCCCATGTCTTTTTTTAAAAAATCCCCGGCGGTCAACCCCGTATCGCGCAACAGTGAGCTGTTTACCTTGCAGACTGTTCCCTCCTTATCCAGGAACAATATTCCGTGGTTGATAGCGTCTACAACGGCATCGACCCCCACCGCTTTTTTAATGGTTTTTGCAATTTCAGTAGTAATTCTTTCAATAGCAGTGATTTCTTTAAATATAGAAAGGGCCCCTAAGACCTTTCCTTCCTCCCAAACGGGTATTCTGTTTACAAGAAACATTTTGTTGTTGAAAATAAATTTTTTTAGCAGTTGAGGTTGTCCCGCCTGTAAAACCCNTGTTAAACTGTTATCTTTAAAAACTTCCTTCCATGATTTACCGCTTAAGTTTTGCTTTATTTCCAATAAGGTCAAAAAGGTTTTATTACAGAAAACAATGTTTTGCCGGTTATCAACGGCAAGAATACCGTACTTAAATAAATTTAACAACTGACGAAAAGGCAAGTGTGTTTCAACCCCTTTATTTTTAGCAGCGGAAACTTAGGGAACCAGTGTATGTTTCCAAAGTTTTCACTCATTTAATTTTAACATAATTTATTATTATTGTAAATATTCTCAAAAGGGCGGGCTGGCCTGCTTTTCCAGGCGCCTTTCCCTATCTATATGCCAACTTTTTGGAAGCTAATAGTTCCAGGCGGATGTTTCTTGGAAACAATTAGTGCCAAACAACAGCACGTTACCGCTATTTTATTTTAGAGGCCCCGGCGAAAAGCAGAAAATCCTAAAAATTTTTATAAAGATATTTTTGCCGGCAAATATAAAATTCCCGTTTTTAAGGTTTTTAACAGCCAGCAGCCTGTTTTCAAGCTTTTATACACATAAAAACAATTTGCAGCAACAGGGATAGCGGGGGATGGTATCAAAATTGCATTAAGAATACTTAGAACATAAAAAATATTGGAACAAGGGGGAGGTTCAAAAATGTTAAAGCTGGAAACAGTTACAAGATACGAAGATGTGATGAATTGTACGGTGGGAGAAGTGCTGGAAAGGGGAGCTTTGTTATGTCCGGATAAGGTGGCGCTTGTGTTTGAAACAAGGAAAATAAATTATTACGATCTGAATGTTTTGGTAGACAGCTTTGCGGCAGCGGTTTCGGAACTGGGTTTTAAAAAAGGTGACAGAATAGCGATCGACCTTCCCAATTCGCCAGAACTGGTAGTTTCTTTTTTTGCCGCGGCAAAGTTGGGGTTAATTGCAACCTGGCTAAATCCTTTGTACAGGGAAGCAGAATTAAAATTTATACTGGGAAACTCCAAGGCAAAAGGGATTATTTTAAAGTCGGGATTTCAAGATCATGATTATGCAGGTGCGGTTCTAAGCATGAAAAACGAACTTCCTGCTTTGCAATTTATTATTGATGTATCTGCCAGGCAGGATACGCTGTTGTTTGCAGATCTGCTAAAAAAAGGTGCCCAAAAGAAATATACTAAGCCGGAAATCGATCCCCGGGAAGATTATGTGATGCTTATTTATACCTCCGGTTCTACGGGTATACCAAAGGGGGCTCCCCATACACATTGGCAGGTGATTCGCCAGGGATTTAACTATCAGCAATCTTTGGGTACAACGGCGGCTGATATTTTTATTTCCTTTTTGCCTTTATATCACCTGTTCGGCTTTGGTGCTCTGTTCATGAGTGTCTTGTCCACCCAGGGTACGCTAATTTTAATGGAAACGTATGACCGGGAGGAGGCTTTTCGTTTAATTGAAAGAGAAAAATGCACTGTGCACCATGCCGCACCGACCCACTATATATTGGCATTGAAAGATGATCTTTATAAAAAATACGATCTTTCCACGTTAAGGATTGGTTATACCTCCGGTTATGTGCCTCCTATGGAGCTGATGGTGGAAATAGAAGAAAAACTGGGTGTTGAGGTTTCGAACTTCTGGGGTTCTTCAGAAGCAGGGGGGGCGCTGATTTTCGATCACAGTGATCCCTCCCGTGAAAAACGTTTTAAAACAGTGGGCAAACCAATTGAAATTATGGATATTAAAATAGTGGATCCTGAAACCCGGGCAGAAAAAGCGGTGGGGGAGGAAGGGGAACTGATGTGCCGTGGCCCGAATGTAATCAAAGGGTATTGGGAGAACCAGGCAGAGACGGAGGCGCATTTTGATGCCGATGGTTGGTTTGCTACCGGTGACTTAGCGTTTATTGATGAGGGCGGTTACGTAACCATTACCGGTAGAACCAAAGACCAAATAAACCGGGGCGGGCTGAAGGTAACACCTTTTGAGCTGGAAAAAGAAATCAGCAAACACCCCAACGTGCATGAGGTTGCGATTGTGGCTACCCCCAACCCGGTATTGGGAGAAAATATATGTGCCTGCGTTGTCCCTGCGCCTGGGGTGTCGGTTACCTTGGCAGAAATTCGTGATTTTTTAGACGGCAAGGTGGCTAAAAATAAATTGCCCGATGAGCTAAGTATTTTTGAAAGTTTCCCCCGGCTTGTCGGCGGGGTAAAACTAAATAAATTTGGTGCCGGAGGGATTAAAGAGCTGGCCATCAATGATCAAAACAAGCAAAGTGTAAGGTAAAAAAATAAATTGCGCAAAAGACTGCGTCGGTAGTGCGCTGTAAGGAAGGTACCCAGGCAAAGTAGATAAAAAGGGCCCCGGGGTTGCTAATAAAGGCAACAGTTATTGGCAGCGATCTCAGTTTTCCGGTATGGAATTATTTTTCCCCGGGGAATTATGCCGGTAAAAGAGTCTAATTCAGGCAGGGCTTGCAGGGAGGCGGGGGACGAAAGATTCATGCCCCCGCCTTTTTTGGTTTTCCCCGCAATAATGTTTTTAGCGGGATCATAGTCTTACCGGTGTCTGTACGGCAGGGCATGTTTGTTGCTGCTGTGGAAATAATAAAAAAACAGCCCTTCCAGGCAAAAGCTGCGCAGCCAAACATGAAAAGAGGAAAACCTTGACTATGAACATTGAAAAAATAATTGATTTCCTGGAGACAGATAAAATGAGCATAACTTTTTCTCCCCGGGGATTAAAATTTTTGTCCCTAAAGGCTGATCAGGGTGAAGTGTGTATAGACCTCAAGCTTCTTAGCAAGGAACAGGCAGCAGGACGGCCTATGGATCCCATGATAAAAACGGTTATTGAAGAAACCCTGAACTTCATTGAAACCGGCAAACAGGAGGTGCCTTTGGACCTGACGGCATTTACAAGTTTTCAGCAAAACGTTTTTGCGGCAGTCAGTAAAGTTAAACCCGGAACAGTTGTCACCTATAAAGGTATTGCTGAAGCCCTTGGCAAACCGGGGGCCGCCCAAGCAGTGGGCAGCGCAATTGCCAAAAACCCCGTTTCCTATTTTTTGCCTACACACCGGGTAATTCCCCAGAAGGGCATTGGCATTTGCAGGACGGGGGCCGGTCACCTAAGAGAAAAGTTTTTAGCCCATGAAGGACATGATCTTGCCAAACTNAGAGGGAATTATGTTTGCACCAGAAAAAAATGCTGTATGGAATAATTTTACCGGATTATCAATGAAACCTTCCCATATTCCCTACAACCGTGAAGGAACGGGGTGCAGGCCCTTTCTTGTAGAAAAAAGTTTTGATGTTGGGAATAAACCTTGTGCATAGATAGCAAAGAGTGCTGGAGAAAACAGCAAGGGCATTAAAATACCCGGCGCGGAAAATTGCTGTAGGGGTAACAGCATTGGTTACAGTACTATGTTTGAGCCGGACCTGACAATATTGTTTTTGTGATCATTCCACAGCTTTGACATTGTTTATTTTTACCTTCTTTTCACCGTCTGCTGTTGATAGCAGCAGCGTTTTTTCGCTTGCTATAAACCCCTTAACCACACCGCTAATTTTATGGACCTTATTGTTGTAAAACATCTGGATTCTAATTTGTTTCCCTTTTTGGCGGGACTGCTGCACCAAACGTTCCCATAATTCAAACTGTTGTTCATCAATACAGGGCGGGTTATGTTTTTCCTCAGTTTCTTTTTTGTGTTTAGCCCACGCCTCCCTGTGTTCGGGGAGCATTAGGGAGCTGCAGAAAAATTGGTTGTAAAGTTTAAAACTCATGTTGCGACCCTCCGGTACAAGAACCTTTGTTTGGTATTATAGCACAACTTAAAGGCCCACACAAGAACACCGGTTTGCTATCCAGATCGGAGGGAATTAACTGTGGGATATAAGGCAGGGTTTTGGTTTGTATTAGGTAGTCCCTTGCTGTATAATACAGCTAGGGAATATAAAGTTAACAAAAACGTTGTTTATTCATGCAAGTATCATCTGGCGCCCTAAATACCGCTGAAAAGTCCTAACAGACGGCGTAGTGATAAAAGTGTTATTCTTGAAAGGGGGCAGGGCTGTGCGCCAAAAAAAACCGCCATCTATTGAGGCCTGGCTTAAAGAAGCAAAAGCAGATGCAACTGCTTTAAAGGCAGGGATGTTTTTAGTGCATAACGGTATTGTTCGCCAAACCCCCAAGGCAAAGGTGCGCCAGGGGCTGGACGATGGTTCATTGGTTGCAGGAATGGACTTTTCCTTTAATGCAGCAAAGGTTGAAGCGGCGGTTGCCAAAACCTACCAGATGAAGGGGATCTGTTGTGTTAAGGTGTGGCTTAATGAAGGCCGGTTGAAAACGGGGGATGATATCATGTATGTGCTCGTAGGCGGTGATATCAGGCCCCATGTTACCACTGCCCTCCAGTTTTTGGTTGAAGAGATTAAGAGCAGGTGTGTTACAGAAACAGAACTGAAGGTTCCCGGGAAAAGGTAAGGATGGCAGGCTGTCAGTAAAAATTCACGGTTTAGCCACCGTTTTTGTTCGGATGTAGTAACCCAAAAAATGACCACAGCAAGGGCACGTTAATAACTTTTACAAGTTATTAAAGGTAAAATAATTATATACCCAGGCCGGGGCTTGCCCCCGGCCGCCCGGATTAAGGCCCTAAAAAAAACTGTACCAGGCGGGAACAACAGCTGCTACAGTTTTTTGACTTAGAGAAGAGTCTGAAGTCCCCATAGCGAAATGGGGCTTGTTTTTTATTAGTCTGTTCATAATTGAGTGTAATTTCTGATGGATTTCTGAGTGTATCAAGAATTATATTGAAGACAACCAGATCAATTGCTGGCCTATTGTATACCACATCAAATATCAAGACAATCTTCAAACAGTTGTCGTGCGGGGGGTGAATATCTGATTAAGGGCTTTAATGGTTTTTAAAACAGGGGGGTGGTTAAAAAAGCTACAAAATTTTGTTTTGAGGAACAAACCATAAAATAGGGCAAGTAAAGCTATAGTAAGAATTTTAAGTAAAGAAAGCAAAACAGGAATCAAAAGTTAGGGTTACCAGGACTACGAAGTTGGAATAAAACTAAAATTAAAAACTAAAACAAAACGAATCAAATATGAAAAAGGAGGGGTACAATGAGTCAGCCGGCTTCCCCACTGGAAATCAGTACAAAAAGGGAATCATATTTTGGTGTTCCTTTGACACCTGCACAAATCGGGCAGGCCATGCGCTATTGGCGAACAAGAACTTTTATTACGCTTTGGCTCACTTATTCAGCATTTTATCTAACAAGAGTCAATATGTCGATTGCCCTCCCCTTTATCAGGGATGAGTTTGGCTATAGCATGGCCCAGCTGGGGGTGCTCAGTTCGGCCTTGTTTTTTACGTATGCAGTTGGGCAGTTTGTAAATGGACAGCTTGCTGATAGATATGGTTCACGCAAACTTCTTTTAATAGGGATGCTTGTTTCAGCAGCAATGAACCTGGCTTTTGGTTTCACCCCGGCCACAGCTTCTCTCACTTTTTTAATGGTGATCTGGGGAATCAACGGTTACTTTCAGGCTATGGGTTGGCCTTCCTGCACAAAAGGGATCGGTAACTGGTTTGATCCGACAACCCGCGGCAGGTTGATGGGCTTCTACGGCACCTGTTATCAAATTGGAAACGTTTATGCTTGGCTTTTGGCGAGTTATCTGGTTACTGCCTTAGGTTGGCGTTCTGCTTTTTGGGTGCCGGGCGTTCTTTTCATTTTATTTGCAATTCACAACTATGTTCGTTTTAGAAATACCCCGGAAAGTATCGGTCTCCCTACCTTAGAGGAATTTACCAGAAACCCGGATACAGTTACTACTGCTGATGCCAGTGTAGAAACGATCAAAGCAGCCCAACAAGAGGAACATATCGGTTTTGCAGAAACCTTTAAACAAACTGTAGCCAACCCCCGGATTTGGATTATTGCCATGTCCTTTTTCTTCCTGGACGTTATTCGCTACGGTTTCCTGGCTTGGGCACCGACCTATATGTTTGATATCGGTGTTCCAATGGGTAGCGTTGCCTGGAAGGCAGCGGCACTGCCGCTTGCAGGCTCAGCCGGGGCTATTTTTGCCGGTTGGGCTTCGGATAAGATTTTTGGGACCAGGCGTGCACCTGTTGTCTGTGTGATGATGATTCTGCTGGGTGTGTTCTCCTACCTCTTTACACTGATTCCTGCGGAACAGGGAACATTAATGGTCCTGTGCCTGTTGGCTGTCGGTTTCTTTACCTACGGCCCGCACGTTACCTTGGTGGGCACAGTGGCGCTGGACTTTGGAACAAGAAAAGCTGCCGGCTCGGCAGCAGGCTTTATCGATTCGATCGGTTATTTGGGGGCTTTTCTAACCGGGATCATTACCGGCTATCTGGTAGACTGGGGCGGATGGTCAGCCGGCCTCTGGTTCTGGGTACTTTCTGCTTTTGCCGGTGCAATCCTGGTAGGAATTCTCTGGGGGTATAAACCGGAAGAAGGGAAATATCTCTAGCCCTTGCGGTCCCTGTAATTTAATAGCAAATCAGATCGGATTTTAACAAAGCAGACAGTCCCCATCCACAAAATGGGGACTTTCTGCTAAGCAGGAATTTTTACTGAACATAGCGAAGTGAATAGATGTTAAATAATTAAACACTTTGAAGTATAAAAAAAAGTATATATAATAAAAGGAACAAGCTTTTTGCCCTTTACTTTGAAACAACGGAGAGATGAAATGGGTTTTGAAAAAATAACGTTTTTCAAGGAATTGGTAAACCAATCTGCGGACTGGATCTGGACGATTAATGAAAAATGTATTTTTACATTTGTTAGTCCCAGATCCGAAGAAATGTTCGGTTATAAGCCGGCAGAAATGATCGGTAAAACCCCTTTTTCTTTTATGTACGCCGGGGACTGCGATAAGGCAGCGGAATATTTTCAAGAATATATGGCCAGGCGTGAACCTTTTACGGTTGAAAACATTTTTGTAAACCGCAATGGGAATTGCGTAAATGTGGAAACCAGTTGTATGCCTTATTTTGCAGAAAACAACACTTACCAGGGCTACTGCGCAATTTCAAGAAATATCTTAAGACGCAAACAGTCTGAGGAACAATTAATCAACGCCCATAAAAGGTTTCTCATCCTATTGGACAACATTGATATTATTATTTTTGCATCCACTATGGATGAACACGAAGTCATTTATATTAATAAATATGGCCGGGAAGTGTTGGGGGCTGCGTTGGGGAAAAAATGCTACCAACTGTTTCATGCAGACCAGACCTGTAAAAATGTTTTTTGTTCCGGTTCAGATATTACTGCGGTGCAACCTGCAGCTGTGCAGCGGTGGGAGTATGAAGATATACTTACAGGCCGGCGGTATTATTGTAACGAACGGACGGTGCGTTGGTTCGACGGCCGCCCTGTACATCTGATTATTCTTACGGATATTACCGAACTGAAACAGGCTGAAGAAGAATTGGCCCGTTTGAAAGTGCTCAATGCCTTTGAAAAAGAAAGGATCAGGTTGTCCAGGGAACTGCACGATGAAATTGGGATGGCCCTGACAACTGCTAAACTTAACCTGCAGCGGCTGAATGAATTTCTTACCAGTTCTGGCACCGCGCTGGAGAAAAAACTGGGGCCCAGTATTAAAAGTATAGATGACTCCCTGGCCCTTGTTCGCAGTAAGTCGGCCTCCCTGCGTCCACCACTTCTCAAGGAATCAGGGTTGTTTACCGCTATCAACAGCCTTGTTAATGAGGTAAACCAGCATACAAATATTAATGCAGAATTGAACACCAGGGGGGACCGGAAAACGCTCTCTGTGGAAACTGAAACAGCGATCTACCGTTGTGTTCAAGAGGCCCTGACCAATGTCATTCGCCATTCAGCGGCCGACAATGTAACGGTTAGCTTTTTTTGGAACAACAGTGCCGTTTTGATCAGGATTTCTGATGACGGTGTGGGTTTTGATGTAAATGTTAATAACGTCAAGGAACATTTAGGTATCCAGGGCATGAAGGAAAGGGTAACTTTGTTGGGAGGAAAAATAAAGATCAGATCTTCACCTGGAAAAGGGACAACCATCGACTTTACAGTCCCTTTGGAAGGAGGTCCGGGAGGCTAAGGCCATGAAAGTTTTGATTGTAGACGATCATGCTATTTTCCGCCAGGGTTTACGTGCCCTGCTGGAGGCGTATAAATCTGTAGAGGTAGTGGGGGAAGCAGCTGATGGGTTGGAAGCCTTGGGGCTTGTTGCCGAAAAAGAGCCCGAGATTGTAATCATGGATATTTCCATCCCCAAATTGGATGGTATGGAGGCGGCAAAACAAATTCTGGCAAATTATCCGGACGTTAAAGTAATTATTCTGTCACGGCATACGGATACCCTGTTTGTTGACCGTGCTTTACAGATTGGTATATCCGGGTATGTGCACAAGGATTCTACTTTTGATGAACTCAAGCTGGCCCTGGATGCTGCTGAAAGGGGCAGAAAATATCTAAGCCCGATCGTGCTAAGCCCTATTGTTAACAGCTACCTGCAGGTAGCTCCCGCCACCGGTCCCCAGGCAGCCTACGGTAAGTTGACCCCCCGGGAAAAAGAGGTGCTGCATCTTTTGGTTAAGGGCCGCAGACGCAGGGATATTGCCAATTTTCTATGTATAAGTCCTAAAACCGTAGACCGGCATAGAAGTAACCTGATGCACAAACTGAACATCAGCAGTGAAGTTGAGTTGCAAAGGTTTGCTGAACACATTGGATAGCAGGTGACTCTAAAGCTAGATACCCATAAAAGTGCCTCAAGCCTCATGTGCAAAATGGGGCTTATTTTATTGAGATATCTATAAAAATGAGAGTAAATTCTGATGGATCTGTGAGTGCAACAACAACTATGATATGGACGACGACGGGCATGATATAAACAATAACAGCTTGCAAACCTGCAAGGAAGCTACAGGGGGGTGAAACAGTCCATATTTAAAATAAAGGAAAAATTGTATTGCATGGAGGGTGCTGTTTCCAGGTTTGTTTTCAGTTGAAATTTACCGGGAAGTATTATTAGAGAAGAAGGAAGTGATTTTTGGTGGATATTATCAATAAAATTAAGGATGCCGTCATGTCCGGACAAGCCGATCAAATTCAGGCGCTTGTCAAGGAAGCGTTGGCTGCTGATGTAAAAGCAAGCGACATATTAAAAGAAGGTTTTATTGCTGTGATGGATGAAGTCGGGGAAAAGATGAGCAAAGACGAAATATTTATCCCGGAAGTACTGGCGGCTGCAAAAACCATGCAGACCGGGCTGGATTTATTGAAACCCTACCTGGTTGAAAGTGAAAGTGAATATACCGGCAAGGTAGTGATCGGGTCTGTAAAAGGTGACGTGCATGACATTGGGAAAAATATGGTCTGTATGATGTTCGAAGGGGCGGGGTTTGAGGTTATCGACTTGGGTGTCAATGTCCCGGATGAAGAATTTGTTGAAAATGTAAAAAACCAACAGCCACAAATATTGGCATTGTCTTCCTTATATACGCCCACGATGCTGGCCATGAAGGATGTTATCGATGCCTTAACAGATGCCGGGCTGCGGGACAAGGTAAAGATTATCGTTGGCGGAGCCCCTGTAACACAGCTATTTGCAGATGACATTGGTGCGGACGGCTATGCTCCCGACGCCAGCAAAGCGGTGCTTAAGGCCAAGGAGCTTTTAGGTAACTAACAACAATAATCAGAGGAGGGGCGATAAAATGAATTCCAAAGAACGTGTAATGACGGCTATGAACCATCAGGAGCCTGATAAATGCCCGGTGGACTTTTGGGCAACCGAAGAAATTAAAGATCGTTTAAAAGAGCACTGGAACATTGATTCTGAAGAAGAAATGTTGCAAAGGGTTGGTTGTGATGTCAGGATTGTGCGGGGGCCCAGCTACGCCGGGCAGGAATTTAAAAAGTTTCCTGACGGATCGGTGGCCGACCTATGGGGAGTAAGGAGAATAGTTGTTGAATATGGTAAGGATTATTATAAAGGATCGTATAAGGAAGTTGTAGAATCACCCCTGGAAAAAATGACTTCACTGCAGGAAATTGAAAACTACGAAGGCTGGCCTTCTGCGGACTGGTGGGATTATTCCAAGGTGGGCGAGGAATGTGCCCAGTTTGAAGGTAAGTGCATTATTAACGTGGGGGACCGCCTGGACAGGACAGCGCAGTTAAAGCCGGCGATGTATTTGCGTGGTATCCAGCAAATTATGGAAGATATGGTTTTTAACCCGGCTATTGCAGAAGCTATTTTTGAACGTGTTGCGGCGTATTTCCTGGAATATAACAGCCGTGTATTTCCCAAATATGAAGGTAAAATTGATATTTTTATGATGGGTGACGATTTTGGTATGCAAAACCAGCCCTTGATGAGTGTAGAAATGTGGCGCAAATATTTCAAGAAAAACTTTAGGAAATATATCGATCTTGCACACAAATACGGGTTTAAGGTGATGCACCATACCTGCGGGGCGGTACGCCCGTTAATTCCAGATTTCATTGACTGTGGCTTAGATATATTGCAATCACTGCAGCCCATGGCCAAAGGTATGGATCTGGGTGAATTAAAAAGAGAATTTGGCAAGGATCTT
>JGI24712J26585_10003477_pt1 | contig 12394 bp, 13 predicted proteins | sample BioPla3DNA2_FD_26585 | JGI IMG/M metagenome (IMG submission 26585)
AGGTGCTGGAAGACTTTCTTTCAAGACACTGATTGGCAAGGCAGAAAAGAAAGTAATACAAAACGGGTAATGTAAAAACACTGCTTCAGCCGGTCAATATCGGCGGCGTACAGGTGAGAAGTTGATAGATTAGATTAGAAAACTGTTTAAACCCTGCAAGCTCTTGGCTTGTAGGGTTTTTTCTGCAATTTCAATTAGCAATAAGCTCAATAAGCAAAGTCTTGTTTTTTTGAGGCCTCGGACAAAACCCAATTCCATTCAGCTTGGCAGTCCCGCATGATATGTTCCGGAACAGCCGCCGCCAAATCCGCAAGACCTGCACGGTGTTTTTCCTGATAACGCGAACGTCGCAAACGTATTGTTAGTTGCTTCAACATTGCTTCATATAATATCATGCGCTTCAGAAACAGAATCCTACATGCTTCATAGTATAATAGAGGCGACCGTGATCGCCTCTATTATAATACCCGCTTTTTCTTCTACCCCAACTATTGACATAGAATCCATAGAATCTTATTTTTAAATGTATAAGCTTCCATTTAACATTGGCTTCAAAGCTCATCTCTTCTAAGCTTACCAAGCGCTCCTCCCGGATGCCATCTTACATACTGTTCAGGAGAAACATTTGCTTCGCTCTGCAAAATAACGCTAAGGGCTTGCAAAACAAGTATCTCCGCAATAATTGACATTCTGGGGGCACGGTTCAAGGGTCCACCCTCCTTCTCGACAGCAGCACTAAGATGGATATCACTTTCTTTTGCTAACCATGAATCAGAGTTACTACTTACACCGATGACAGTACATCCATTATTTTTTACTGCCGTTACTGTTGCTTTCATTTCAGGGGTTTCTCCGCTGTTGGAGATAAAAATGACTACATCTCCCGGAATAAGCTGTCCACAGGATCCATGCACAGCCTCTGTCCCGTGTAAAAAGTAAGTCGGTGTGCCTGTGGAAGACAGCAAGGATGCCATATATGCAGCAACGTGGCCAGGCTTACCAATGCCCGATATATGAAGCCTGTTCCCCTTGTCTTTTGCCCGTGTTATAAGATCTGCTGCCTGCTCTATCTGAGAATACTCCATGTTATCAAGAAATTGTATAATTTCCTGCTTAGAAATATCAATAAAATCTGAATATTTTTCTTTATATACATGCTGCATTAGTTGTTCTCCGTTCGTCGGGAGGAGTACTCCTCCATCTGTTTCTTATTTGTGTAGAACTTCGGCACTTTCCCCGCAAGAACAGCAGCAATATCCCGAGCTGTGCTAAGTGCAATTTTTTTATAAGCACCTTCTGTTTCTCCACCTATGTGGGGGGTACACACAACATTTTTGCACCTGAGTATAGGTGAGTCTGCAGGCAAAGGTTCCTGCTCAAAGACGTCCAAGGCTGCACCACTTAATTTTCCGCAACTCAAAGCTTCCGCAAGTGCATCAAAGTCCACAAGAGATCCTCTTGCCGTATTCACCAGAAAAGCCCCATCTTTCATCCTAGAAATAGATTCTCGATTTATCGTGTGATAGGTAGAAGGCACTCCTGGAACATGAAGGCTAATTATGTCGCTGTTTTTAAGTACCTTATCCAAAGAGCAGATGTGAACACCCAAGCGCTCAGCCTCAAAATAGTCCGGGTATATATCATAGGCCAAAATATCAACTTCAAATGCTTTAAGTCTTTCTGAAAGAAGCCTCGCAATTGCGCCAAAACCTACAAGACCGACTGTTTTACCACATAGGTCTGTTTTCAGGACTCGAGGCCAGTCTCCCTCTTTGATGGAATTGTTAAAACTCACAATTCCACGCAAGAGGCAAATAATCATACCTGCTGCAAGTTCAGCTACTGCACATGAGTTCTGTCCAGGCGCATTGATTACATATACTCCATGTTTGGCTGCGGCTTCTCCGTCAATATTGTCAACACCAACGCCGAATTTAGCAATAGCTTTGAGTCTGGGAGCAAATTCAAATACTTCACGGTCATAAATATCCATTCCTACAATTGCTGCGTCAATATTTGGTAAAATTTCTCTAAGCTCTTCCTTTGAATACGCAGGAAATTCTCTGCTGGAGTCAAAAATTACGACATGTCCCTGATCCTCAAGGTATCTTTTGGCATCGGCACACACAGTGTCGTAATGAGAGGAAGAAACAAGTATGCGTCCCATACTGCTCCTTTCAGGACTTCGCCAAGAAGCCGCCATCGACAGCTAAAGTAAATCCGTTTACATAGTCGGACGCATCACTTGCAAGAAAAATAGCAGCACCTGCCATGTCCTCAGGCTTACCCCAGCGTTTCATGGGAATTCTGGGCGCTGTTTCGGCCATACGAGAAGGCTCAGAACGCATGGGTTTCGTAAGATCAGTCTCCACATAGCCGGGAGCTATGGCATTAATATGTATACCATGCTGTGCCCATTCGTTGCACATGTGCATAGTAATGTTTCTTATGGCCGCCTTACTTGCAGTATATGGGATGACCCGGTATCCACCCTGATAAGAGGTCATGGAACCAATATTAATTATCTTTCCGCCGCCGCCCTGGGCAACAAATTGCCTTGCAGCCTGCTGGCAGAGGAAAAATACGGCTGTAAGATTGGTATCCAGTACTTTCTGCCAATCTTCGCGACCTACATCTATTGCCATTTCTCTGTGAGTGGTACCTGCAGCATTTACAAGAATATCTATCTTTCCAAAAACCTTAACAGCTTCGCGAATGATGTTTTCCGGGGCATCGGGAGTTTCTACTCCGGAGACTATCGCATAATAACGGCGGCCATATGTGCTTACCCTCTGTTCTGTTTCATCATGAGAAGAACGTCCCACACCAATTATATCTGCACCTGCAGAAGCAAGTCCGTCGGCGATTGCTTGGCCAATACCGCGTGTTGCTCCAGTTACTACTGCAACTTTTCCTGCCAAGCTGAATTTTTCAAAAGTGTTCATTACTTCACCCCCCCAAAGAAATCTGCTTTAGCTGATGACTTATTTCTGCGGAAATCTCCATAAGCTGAGAAACCTCTAAACGGAATGTCTCTGTCATACCTACAGGGTCTTTAGCACGAGTATTTACACCCATAATCCCTAGCTGACTGAGAGCATATTTTGCGTTAACAGGATAATATTGTTTTTCAATATAAGAAGACATAGTGAGAAAACCCTCCAAAAGGGAGGCTTCTTTAGGAAACCTAGTAAAATTGTCGCATAACCATACATAAAGATCAGGGTGGAAATTTGCCATTACACCGCTGTATCCATTTGCACCTGCCTGCAGACTATCCAACAATGTTGCTGTGTTTGCGTTGAATAGTTTAAAGTCGGTTCCGGCAAGCATCGCAAGCTTTGCACGAATAAGCGCGGCATCACAACAAGTGTCCTTCATCAGAACCACTCTGCCAGTACCAGCACATTTTCGCAAAAGTTCGGGAGAAGCAACACGTTTATAAGGATAAGGGCACTCGTACAGTCCGAGGGTGATGTCTTTTGGAATATTTTTGAGAAGCTGAGAGAAGTTCTTCCACCAGGTCTTATCGTCTTCTTTTTCTGTAGCAAACTGGTTGGTAAGCAGCACTACAGCTGTAGCTCCGGTAGATGCAATGGTCTGTATCTCTTCTGTTTGTTTGTCAAGATTGATGGCCGTCTGCCCTCCGCTTATGACAGCTACGCGACCCGCGGCATATTCGACGACCGTCTGAGATAAGGCGGCACGTTCTTCAAGACTGAGGAAGAAGATCTCGCTGCTCTGGCAAACTGCAAATAGCCCTGTGACGCCGTTGTCTATATAGAAATCTATCAAACGCTTAAGTGAAGGAAAGTCAATCTCATTGTCATCGGTAAAAGGCGTAAGCATTACTGGCCATACGCCATCAGGGAATCTGTCCATAATTTCCCTCTTCTTAATCAAAGATCTGCAAGTACAGAATCCATCATTGCCTTACGGCGTTTCAAGGCTCCGCTCAACTCGCACATGTCGCTTCCAGCAGAGATAAATTGGAAACCCTTGTCTAGCCAGAATCTGAGCTGTTCGGGAGTATCCGCTCCGACGGCGATCCCGATAGGCTTGTTGTGTTCTTTGCACTTTTTGACAGTCTCGTCAATAAGCGCTATAACCTCAGGATGATAAATATCGTTCAGCCTGTTGATAGATCCGGAGAGATCGCAAGGGCCAACGATAATACCATCAAGGTAGGGAATCTCGAGAATTTGGTCCAGGTCTCTGACTGCGTCTACATGTTCTACCTGTATAAATCTGCAAAGGCGCTCAATGTGTTCGGAAATATAGGTGTTCATATCTTCCCTACAGTAATCGCAGGCACGTCTGGGCCCGAAACCACGTGTGCCAAAGGGAGGATATAGGCAAGCGGAAATCGCCTTTTTGGCTTCTTCGCAGGAATTGACCATGGGAAATATTATGCCATCAGGTCCCATTTCAAGAATTCTTTTTGCAAGATAAGGCTCGTTCCAGGGCACACGCACAATGGATGCCGCGCCCCCAGCTTTTGTGGCAATAATATGCATGAGGACAGTTTCATGGTTTACAGCCTCATGTTCAATATCAAGCCATAAAAAATCAAAGACCTGAGAAGATGCCATTTCGGCAATACCCTGAGAAGATGCCATTTCGGCAATACAGGGATCTGCTAAATCCACCTCAAATCCCATAAGTGTTTGTCCTGATAAAAGTTTCTTTTTAAAATGATTCATATCATCGCCTCCAAAAAGTGATCGATGAGACTAACCGCATCATCCACCATCTTTTGATCATTCTGTTGCCTTTTTGTCCTTTCTGGCAGCAAACTGTTTGCTTATGATTGGTCCAAAGATGGTGATAATAGAAAGCACGAAAAATGCAACTGCGATGGGGCGGTCGAATATCGCCATAATGTCGCCGTTGTTCAGAAGCAGGTAGCGTCTGAAGTTTGCCTCCGTCATGGGCCCAAGTATGAAACCTATGATGACTGAAGACATGGTAAAATCATGCTTGATGGCAAAGTATCCGATTATACCACCGATGACCATGACAAGCAGGTCGGTGTGGTTGTGGCCGTAGGAATAGGTGCCAATAAAACAAAGCGCAACAATCATAGGAAGCAAATACTTCTCAGGAATGCAAACAACTTTTATAAAGATACGCAGAAGCCCAAAGCCAAGAACAGCCATCAAAATATTGGAGAGGCCCATGCCACAAAATATCTGATACACGGTATCCAAATGACTGGAAAACAGAGCGGGGCCAGGGGCAATGCCTTTGATCATAAATGCGCCAAGCAGGATAGCAGTGGCACCGTCTCCGGGAATACCAAGGCTCAGCATAGGGATCATTGCGCCGCCGGAAACGGCATTGTTGGCAGCTTCAGGAGCTGCAATGCCTTCAATAGCGCCCTTACCAAACTCATCTCTGTGCTTACGGTTAAAACGCTTAGCCTCGTTGTAAGCAAGGAAGCAGGCAATGTCGCCGCCGGTGCCGGGAATTGCACCTACTATAGTGCCGAGTATAGAGCTTCCAATAATAGTACCTACAGAACGCTTGATGTCGGCCCAAGTGGGGAAAACACGTAATTTTGCTTTAGGATTAAAGTTAAGGCTACCTACTTCGTTAAGTCTCTTCTTTCTGAAAAAGTCCTCGACGTTGATGAGAACACGGGAAAATGCCAGCAAGCCGATGAGCAGAGGCAGAAACGAGACTCCACCCATAAGATATCTAGATCCGAAGTTAAAACGAATGGTGCCATTAAGGGGGTCAACGCCGATGCAGGCAAGAAGCAGACCTATAAGACCACCGACTAGACCCTTTGCAACGGAATCGTTGGCCAGCGAGGAGATAATGCTTATACCGAAGAACGCAAAGGCGCAATATTCGAGGGACGTAAAGGACTTTGCCACAGATGCCAGCATCGGAGAGAAGAAAAATAAGCAGATACAGGAAAAAAGTCCCCCGAGTGTGGAAGCAAAGGTAGACATACCTAGCGCACGGCCAGGCTGTCCAAGGTCGTGCGCCATGGGGTAGCCGTCTATCATAGTTGCTACGGAGGCAGGGGTACCTGGAGTGTTCAACAGAATGGCAGAAATAGAGCCGCCGTATATTGAAGCGCAGTAAACACCCAGCAGCATGTTGATGCCAGGAACACCATCTACAACATAGGCAAATGGAAACAGGAGCGTGATAGCCATGTTGGTGGAAACACCAGGCAAAGCACCAAGAACAATGCCAGCGAGAACACCCAAAGTCACAACTAGGATGCTCTCTGGTGTAAGGGCCTGAGCAAGTGAGTTAAAAATCATATCCATTACTTGCACCTCCTACATGAAAAAGGGTCTTGCTAGAGGCGAGCCTAGGAATTTTTCGAAAATGAAATAAATTGCGGTGAGAGACACAACATCATAAATAACGATAACTTTCCAGCTGCGTTCTCCCAAATAAAGCATGAACAGGGGAAAAAAAATACCGAGGGCAATGATGCAGCCTAGGTATCTATAGGCAATCATTAGAGCTACTACGGCTGCCATGACAATGAGCACATTGTGAAACTCATAACTTTTAAAATCAATTTTAGATTCGGGAATGTTTTTACTTAATGTATTCCATACACCGAGGAAAACACCAAGGCCGAGGAGGAGCCAAGCTAGAATATTAGGCCATGAGGCTGAAGAAGAAATACCATCAAGGCTGATGCCGGCATATTTTTTGCCGACGATTAAAAAGGCTATCGCAAAAACACAAGTAAGAACGCTTATGATATAGTTTGCACGTTTCATTATGTTGCCTCCTTCAGGAGTGTAAATGGGTAAAGAAGTTTTTACTGTTTTATGCACATGCCCCGCATCATGCGAGGCGTGTGCATAAAAGTGAGTTAAGATTACTCAGCGTCCTTGAGCATTACTGCGAAGAATGCAGAGTCGTTTTCAAGGAATGTCTGAGCGTCGGCGCCGTTGATGGCGGCTGCGACAGAGCCGGTGGCATTCAGTTTGTCCTGGAATTCAGGGTCATTGGATGCCTTGGTGCACAAGTCTACAAAGTAGTTGTAAATCTCATCGGGAGTGTCTTTGGGAACTGCAAGGCCAGCCCATGCGTTAACATTCAGATCTTGGGCGAGGCCGTTCTCCAGCTCGGTGATCAGGGGAACATCGGGGCAATTGGTCAGGCGGGCATTACCGACAACGCAGATTATCTCAATCTCGCCGGCTTCAACTTGGCTGTTTAGGGTTGCGGAAGGTGCGCAGACGATAGCGTCTACTTCCTTGGAAAGGAGAGCCTGCATGTTTGCAGATTCACCATCAGCATAGGGAACTGGAGTGTATTTCTTGCCCCAGCCTTCCATCATTGCAGTGGTGGTAATGTCGCCGATACCATAGGTGCCTGCGTTACCAATCTTGGTGTCAGCAGTGACCTTGTCAATAAAGTCATACACATCAGCATACTCGCCAGCCCTTACGCACAGGGCCATGGGGTTGCAAACGCAGATGTTTACTGCGCGAAAGTCTTCAGTGGTAACTGCACTCTCGTAGGAAGCGATATTCTGCATCATTGCCAACTCAACAACAATTGCTGTCATGGTGTAGCCATCGCCATCAGCCAGCGCTCCCTTGGTCATACCGGTTAGACCATTTGCGCCTTTGACATTTTCAATGGTAACAGTGAAGTTCTCGTCATGCTTCTCGCAGTACTCCATCAAAGTACGGACTGCAGTGTCAGTGGGACCGCCTGCGCCCTTGCAGACGATAACGTTGACTGCTCTTTTGGGACTCCAAGTCTCTTCAACGACCTCTTCAGCGGGAGCTTTTTCCTTGGCGGTGGACCCGCAGGCTGCAAGAGTAAAAAGCACACAAAATGCCAGAAGCAGGGTAATAAGTTTTTTCATGTTTTTCCTCCATTTCATTTTTTGAAAATATTTGTTTTTACCGCTAAAGCGGGTTACGCGCTTTTACTTTTCAATAACACATTCACAGTACATAAAGCTTTGTCTGCGTACCGTAAATGTGATGCGAAGAAGATCTTCGTCCGCATTGATTGAGGGATAGGACAGTTCTCCGTCAAGGGTTTCAAGGGGGAAAGGCTCGGTGAAGGTTTCCCCGTTATCAGAAGAGAGCGCAATTGAAATTGGCGTTCTCTTTCCCCAATTCCATGGAATTGGGTTGTGTACAAGAGCCAAAGTTCCATCACCAATTTGGGCAATGTCTATTCCGGCGTTGTTGTTGGGCAAGTAAGTCTCATAGGCCTGGCACCAAGTATAGCCGTTATCGGTGCTGTCGCTGCGGTATATGTGACCGCGGGTGCTGCGCATGAAAGCATGTACATTGCTTCCCTCTGAACGCCACAGGGTGGGTTGGATTATACCGTCCCATTTTTCAACTTTCTGAAGGTTGTTTTCCCAAAGCTCATTACCAAGCAGACCTTCCCAAACATGGGTACGGCTTATCCTGCTTCCGTCGTTATGTGCAATATCTATGGGGCATTTTACCCAAGTCTTACCTTCATCAAAACTTTTATCAATGAAAGCGTCGAAATGTCTTTCATTCTCCACAGATCCAGGAGCAAGCCATCCCCCATCGGCAGCAATTATGACCTTATTACGCGTGGGACCTCTGGACAAAGGATCATTGGGACAGAGCAATTGCCTAGGAGCCCATGAATAACCATTGTCATCAGAATAACTGCAATAGGAAATCCATTCATGTACTGTAGGGCCTAGTTTGTAAAAGAGGATAATTCTATTCTCACTGCGGAAAATAACCGGATTCCAATGGGGAGTTCCATCATGGAGAATCTTTACAGGGGGGACCCATTCCTTTCCTCCAACACAGCGAGAAAGCCATATAGCATTATCTGGAGTTCCTTCTCTCTCACCTGCAAAATATGTTACAAGGTAATCCCCATTTGGTGCGATGATAAATGTAGAACAATGACATGCTCTGAAATAGTTCTGATTGAGAGGCATTACCAATTCTTTTTTCAGGATACGTACTTTCATGATACTCTCCTTTTCACACAACTATTTAGTTTTTCTAGTTTTTGGTTAATTCGAAACGTTTCGGTTTTAGTGTCCAAAATACCTTGGTAATATTTTAAACACGATGTTTGAGTTTGTCAATCTACTAATTATAAGTTTGTGAGAAATTGAGAAATCACGGACGATTTTTTGTGCAATTAGCCATATTTTTTAATCTTTATTCGCTTTTTCTCTTTTGTTTTATTTATTTTGACATGTTTCCCTGATAATTACTCAAAAGAAACATTGACAAAATTTAACCTTTCGTGTATATTTTGATTACTACTATATACATGTAACGTTTTGTTTTAAACGTTTCAATTTTGTGTTTTCTTTCCATTTCGGGGGAATTATTTTGATTTTTGACACGATTAGCAATATAAAAAACTTTATAGGGATTTCAAAAGATTTTGATGCTGCGATCTTCGCGATATTGGAAACGGATTTCACTCAGCTCTCTCCAGGCACTTATCCTGTCAGCAATTCCAATTCTTTTTTTATGGTTCAAACACCTAAGCTTCAAAATCGAGATAAAACCCGTTGGGAATGTCATGACCAACATATTGATATTCAATACATTGTCACAGGGGGCCCGGAGATAATTGATTGGACCTCCCGTCATAATCTAAGCGGCTGGGAAAAAGAGCCTTCAGCTGATGTTTATTTTTCAGAAGATGACTTATTTTCTCCCTCTTCTACTTTCCGCTGGATATTTTGCTGTTTTTTTCCTCAGGACGCACATCGCCCCTGTCAGGGTGAATATGGTACAAAGAGTCTTAAAGTTGTTTTCAAGATTCCAGTTTTTGATAAGTGGTGTTAAAAATGGCTACAACAATTAAAGATCTCGCAAAAGAAACAGGTCTTAGCCTTGCGACCATATCTTCTTATATTAACGGGGGAAGTGTTCGTGAAAGCAATCGTATTAAAATAGAAGCTGCAATTCGGAAGCATGGCTATGTTGCAAATGAAATAGCTCGTAGCCTTAAGACCAATAGAAGCATGTCAATTGGTATTATTATTCCTGAGCTCAAGAGCAACTTCTTTGCTAATATTATTAGCGAAGCAGAAGATATCCTCCGCCATCATGGTTATTCTGTTCTTGTCTGCGATTGCCGAACCGACCCCGAAAGAGAAAAAGATGCAGTTAATTTTTTGCTAAGGAAGCGTGTTGACGGCATAGTTAATGCTCCTGTTAATCACGACGGTCATCATTTAAAACCATTTTTTGATGAAGAAAAAGCTGTGGTACTGATAGACCGAAAAATTGATAATGTTCCCTGTGATTGCGTTATTGTTGATAATATAGACGCAATGAGAAAAGCTGTGGGTTCTCTTGCTAAAAATGGGCATAAAAAAATTGGTTATATAGGCGGTCCTCAAATAGGTGGTCCTCAAAGCGTTTATACCTCTGCTCAACGAGCTTTAGGATATAAAATGGCAATGGAAGAAAGAGGTCTTCAAGTTGAAAGACGCTTCATGATTGAAGGGAACTTTACAATACAAGGTGGTGCCGATGCTATGACCCACCTTGTAAAAAACAATTCTGACATAACTGCTGTTATTGCTACAAACGACGAAATGACTATTGGCTGTATGATAGCTGCAAACGAGTTGGAACTATGCATTCCCAACGATATTTCAATTATAGGATTTGACCATTTAGATTTTTCACGTGCATGTTCTCCACCAATTACAATCATATCTCAACCGTCATTAGAAATTGCTCGCTGTGCTTCGAATTTGCTCCTACGCAGGTTATCTGGGGATACAAGCGCTATAGAAGAAATTAGGCTTTCCACTTCTATAACAAACGGAAAATCCGTCGCAAAATTATAACAAAACTAGTCTTATATTGTAGGTTGCATATTATGTCTGTAGGAGAAATCTTATGAAAAATATTACATTAAAAAGTAGACCTAAAATTCTTGTCGTCGGTAGCTTTGTCATGGATCAAATAGCAATAACAGCGGTGCTTCCTAAAGAAGGGCAGAGCGTCTTAGGAAAGACGTTTCAGAAGGCGCCAGGCGGCAAGGGCGCTAACCAAGCAGTACAGGCAGCAAGATTAGGTGCAGATGTAACAGTTATAGGCAAAATTGGTAATGATGCCAATGGGCAAGAAATGCTGTCTGTCTGCAACGACGCCGGAGTAAATACCGATCATGTTATTTGCTGTAAAGAAGGCGTTGCATCCGGATGTGCATTCATTATTCTGGAGGAAAAACCTGACAATACTACTGCTAATAGAATTCTTGTTTTGCCTGGAACCAATATGACCATCCATATGAATGAGTTGCAAGGAATAGAAGAGATTATCTCTAACAGTGACATGGTTATGCTCCAACTTGAAATTCCTATGGAAATCACCCTTTACGTCGCAAAAACTGCGGCAAATTATAGTATTCCAGTAATGCTAAACCCTGCCCCCTATGCCCCCATTCCAGAAGACCTTTTGTCCTACATAACATACATTTCTCCAAATGAAACTGAAGCAGAAGATATTACTGGCGTTCATATTCCTCATGATAAAGAATTTTGTGATTTAGATGTTGCAAAACATGCTGCCTCCATTATCCGTGAAAAAGGAGTCAAGAGTGTTCTTATTACTTTGGGATCTGCTGGAGCAGTTATGCTTAATGATGAGGGCTTTTTCTTCAGTCCGAGTGTAGAGGGCGTCAAAGCAGTAGATCCTACTGCTGCTGGTGACTCTTTCGTTTCTGCATTTTGTACAGCTGTATGTTTCGGCCTTGATGATAAAGATGCTATGATCTTTGCAAACCATACCGCTGCTATTACCGTATCTAAAATGGGAGCTATGCCATCTCTTCCCTATTATGAAGATGTAATAAACGGCAAGGATGGCACACTTCTCCCTAAATTATATTAATAAGTTCGAACTAACTCTGCAAATCAAGGGCAACATGCCCACCTCATAAGAATCATCGATGAGCGCGGGCTTTCGAATCGATTTCTCCGCTAATTCCGTCTGCTGCGCCGACAGCTGATTTGAGACCAACGCCTTTTGGCGAAGCACCCGACCACGCGGGAAGGGGACTTTACTGCTTACGATTTATTTGACGGTATCATGGCCGCGGGCTAAGTTGATAGATTGTAGACTAATTTAAAACCCTATATGCTAAAAGCTTGCAGGGTTTTTCTGTAATTTCAATTAGCAATAAGCTCAATAGGCAAAGTCTTGTTTTTTTGCGGCTTCGGACAAAACCCGATTCCACTCAGCTTGGCAGTCCCTCATGAGATGTTCCGGAACAGCCGACACTAAATCCACCAGACCTGCGCGGTGTTTCCTCTAATAATACGGATCTCGTATCGCCAGACTTTTCAACATTGCTTCGCAGAATATCAGGCGCAGTTCGGTATCGCCGGATGAAAGCAAGGACAGGAGACGGCTGT
>JGI24712J26585_10003483_pt1 | contig 12381 bp, 9 predicted proteins | sample BioPla3DNA2_FD_26585 | JGI IMG/M metagenome (IMG submission 26585)
AGAGATGAAAAAAAGCAGGATGATATGCGTCATCGATTGCAAAATCCGAAAGTGAAGTTCTATATCGGAGATGTGCGAGATAAGCGAAGTGTGGATAATGTAATGACCGGAGTGGATTATGTTTTTCAAGCGGCAGCACTGAAGCAAGTGCCTTCATGTGAGTTTTTTCCCATGCAGGCAGTGCGCACAAATGTTCTGGGCACTGAAAATGTGTTGGATTCCGCCATTCAACATGNTGTGAAAAATGTAGTTGTGTTGAGNACNGATAAAGCTGCATATCCCATAAATGCGATGGGTGTTTCCAAGGCAATGATGGAAAAGGTAGCTATTGCAAAGGGACGCGAGTTAGGTGATGGAGCTCGTACTAAGATATGTTGTACGCGTTATGGAAATGTGATGGCCTCCCGTGGCTCCGTTATCCCTCTTTGGGTGGAGCAAATGGAACAGGGCAATCCCATTACCATTACCAATCCTGAAATGACCCGGTTTATGATGACTCTTGATGATGCCGTAGATTTGGTTATTTACGCTTTCACACACGGTCATAATGGTGATATGTTCGTTCAAAAAGCACCCGCGGCAACTCTGACAACTCTTGCTCATGCACTCAGATCTGTTTACGCTAAAGTCGATCCCAAATTTGGCGCAACTGAGATTAAAATCATAGGGTCCCGTCATGGTGAGAAACTATATGAAACTCTGGTTACCAGTGAAGAGATGGCACAAGCTGTAGATATGGGTGATTACTATCGCATTCCATGTGATGCACGAGATCTCAATTATGACAAATCCTATTTTGAAGGTCCCATGTCCAAAATGGTCGAGCCATATAATAGCCACAACACACGCAGGTTGGACGTGGATGGGATGATAGAACTCCTCCTTAAACTTCGTTTCATCAAAGAGGATCTTGGTCTTATTCCCAGAACTCAATTAGAGGCAATTCGTTCTGAATAATGTCGGTAAAGGAGATACTTTCCAGATTTAAGGGGCGATATAAGGATAATCTTCAGGCGAAACAGGCTTTTCGTCTGCTTATATGGAATTTCATCGCACTTCCACTCAGCTTTGTAACCAATATTGTGGTCACCAGGTATATGGGGGCGGAGCATTATGGCAATTATCTCTATATTCAACGTGTACTGGAATTTGCCTTTATTATTCTGAACTTCGGTCTCTTTCGCTCTATCAACCGCGCTGTGTTGCTCGCTGATACCGAAGAAAAACGACGGGAATACTATGGTATAGGATTATTGTACTTAGGTGCGATATATCTATTGATTGTCATCTCCCTGGTATTGGCCGCTTTTATAATGCCTAATTTTTCTGAGAAGGGTATTACTGATATTTTTTTGTGCATAATCCCTTTTTGCTTCATCTATTATTTCAATCATCTCTATGAACAGATATTACCGGCAAATAACCGCATCGACTTGTTGATTATTGCACGTTATTATCCGAAAATTTCGTTTTTCGTCTGCTCCGGTGTGGTATATTGGTTGTTCAAAGACAACGATACTCTGAATCCCGTTATTGTGGTATGGTTGTTTTTTCTTTCCACACAGTTAGCGATTTATCTTTATGTACTATTGAGGCTTAGGCCCAAATTTACTCACCTGAAAGAGAGATTGCGTGAAGCGTTCAGGTATAATAAAGTGTATGGTATTCACGTTTACTTCGGTGATCTCTTCTCGACTGCATTTGCAGCCTTGATGCCCCTTTTAATCAGCCGTTTTAGTGCCGACAATGTAGATGTCGGATTTTATTCCCTTTCACTTATGCTGTCATCGCCCTTATCCTATATTCCGGTCGTGATTGCAACTTCTCACTATGCCAAATTTGCTAATTACAAAGCAATCCCCAAAAAACTGTTTTTAGTTACAGGAGGTTTTTCCCTTTTTGCATTGATTTGTTTATGGGTTATCGTGGGACCATTTGTGAATCTTTTTTATACACCCGATTTTAAACCGGTGATTTTTCTCACCTTTATTACAAGCGTCGGTACATTGTTGTATAGTTTATCGGATTTTATTTCAAGGTATCTTGCCTCACAGGGCGATGGAAAGGCATTGCGTAACAGTTCATGGATTGTGGGTTTTACCACCCTGTTTTTGAGCCTTATTTTGATTCCTAAACATAAAGCAGCAGGTGCATCGATTACTCACGTGGTTGCCGGTGTTGTTTATATTGGAACTATCATTTTCTATTATTTTAAACGGGTAAAATTCAATAAAACCGACACTAGTAAGATAACTTAGGCTAAATAACTTGACTTTTAGTTATCTGTAAAGATTTTTATTTCTTAATTTTTATTCTATCTTTGCTGTTCAGTATAATTTGGGATTAATATATTAAGATTTAAAGTTGTTGAATTTCAGCAAGTTAACTAACTTGCAAAAGTTAAGTAAATAGTTATGGCAAACAAGCAAGTAAAGTTATTCAACGTTTTTATGCCTGAGACTGCCATTGCAGCTCTCAACCAGACTCTATACTCCGGCTTTGTTGCAGAAGGACCGAAGGTCAAGGAATTTACTCAAATGGTATCCGATTATTTGCAGAACCCGCGGACGATGATGGTCAATAACTGTACCATGGCGCTTCAGATTGCGTGTCATCTTTCTGATGTCCAACCCGGAGATGAAGTGATTACTACGCCTTTGACCAGTATCTGCACCAATGTTCCTATTCGTCATCTTAAGGGGAAACCGGTTTGGGCGGATGTGGACCCGACAACAGGTATGTCCGATATCAATGACGTGGAAAAACTTATCAACAAGAGGACAAAGGCTATAATGCTTCTCCATAAGGATGGGGATATCGTGGATCTGGATAAATATGTGGATCTTGCCAAGTCCTACGGTGTACGTCTTATTGAAGATTGTGCTCACACGTATGGTGCCAGGTACAACGACAAGATGATTGGCAATCACGGGGATATTTGCTGTTTCTCTTTTCAGGCAATCAAGCATTTGACTACCGGAGATGGTGGTTGTATGACTTTTCAGGACGAGGAACTCTACGAGCGAGGCAAAAAGCTAAAATGGTTGGGGGTTGATCGTGATAAGCGTGACGGTAATCCCTGGCTTGCTGATATTACCGAATTGGGTTATAAGGCAAACATGAATGATATCGCTGCCACAATAGGGATTGAGGCCCAGAAGGTTATTGAACCGATTATTGAAAAATATCATCATAATGGAGAACTTTTCACAAAGACACTCAAGGAGATGAATATACCCGGAGTTACTCTGATTCGTCGTGATCCCAAGGCATATTCCGTTTATTGGACCTATGTGATTATGTCTGAAAAACGAGATGGTCTTTGTGCTTATTTGGAAGAAAATGGTGTTTTTGCCGAGCAGAATCACCCAAGGAATGACGTATGGACCATCTTCAAGGATTCGCGCAGAGAACTTCCGGGAGTGGATTTCTTTGCCGCCCGGGAGCTTTCTTTGCCCTGCGGATGGTGGGTGGATGATGAGGATATTTATAGAATCTGTGATCTTATTAAGAATTACCACAAAAAATTATAGCTGAATTGAACTGGAATAAACCATTTGATGAACTGGAACTTGTTTTACACACAGATCCTCGGGGCGCACTTTTCGAGGTGTTGAGGTTTGAAGACTTCAATATTCCCAAGGACGGTTACATTTATACTTTTTCCATCAATCCTCACTATCGTCGGGGAGACCACTATCATAACAAGAAGGAAGAGTGGTTCACCTGTGTCTATGGTGCGGCCAAGGTATTGTTATCTACTGTGGATGGCAAACATCACTGTGTTATTGAATTGTCTGCTGACAAACCATCATTAGTATATGTCCCTGCAGGAACCACTCATGCAGTAGTTAATCAGGGAGAGGAGGTGGCGGTGCTTGTGTCGTATGGTACGATTCCACATGTTGACGGCACAGAAGATAATGATACTTTCTATCAAAAAGCATGTGCTGATTTGGAAATATAGTTGTAGGAACATGTTCATACCAATCATTTATACAGGGTCTTTTCCATATGGGGATGCGTCTGCCAATCGTATTCTTTCCTATGCTGTAGAGATGGCTAAGTTTGGGCATGAGGTACAGGTGATGAGTCTTGTTACTTATGATCAGCCTTTTACTGATAAGGAAAGAGAGGATTTAATGAGATGTTCTGCAATTACCTACAGAGGGATAAATGTACATTATGTTTCAGGAGCGGATTTTTGGCCGAGGGAGAAAGGTAAAAAGGTGAGGAAGTTGTGGTTGTATTTGAGGGGTATTATAAGAGCAACAAGTTTGCTTAACAAAAGAAAAGGAGATTATACTTCTATTATGACGTATAGCTCCAGTATATTCCAGCACTTTTGGTTTTCTTACGTTGCTAAAAAAAATCATGTAAAACTGATTATCGAGCGTGCTGAGTTGCCTTCAATAGAGCAGGAGAAAAGTAGATATGAGAAGTCATTTCTTGGGCGCTTATTAATTCTTCTTACAAAAAAAGCCTTTAAAAAGCCGGATGCCTGGATACTGGAGACGCAGCACCTGGTCGATTATTATATCCCTCTTGGAAAACCGAATTGTCCCTATCTCATTGTTCCCATGACGGTAGATATTGCTAAATATTCTGAACCGACTAAGACATTCTCTCCCTATTCTCCTTATATAGCTTATTGTGGCAATATGAGCGAAGCAGATGGTATCTCCATTCTGATAAAGGCCTTTTCATTTATAGCAGACAAATTCCCTTCTTATAAATTGGTTCTGGCAGGAGACTCATCAGCGGTTCCTGCCCAGAAACAGTTGGTTTCAGATATGGGTCTTGACAATCGTGTCGTTTTCTTGGGTAGGATTTCATCTGAAACGGTTCCCCAATTTCTTAAAAATGCATCCTTATTGGTTTTAGCAAGCCCTACTTCTATTAGAAGTACTACCACGATGCCTTGTAAAGTGGGGGAGTATTTGTGTACAGGCAATCCTGTAGTAGTAACGAATCTGGGTGAGATACCTAAATATCTTACAGATGGGGTTTCGGCGTTTCTACCGGAACCGGATAGCCCTGAACAATTTGCTTTAGGGTTGGAGAAGGCAATGAATACTGATAAAGACACACTTATATCTATCGGTAAAGAAGGATATAAGGTCGCAGAGGCGAATTTCAATAGTGCTATTCAGACAAAACGAATAGTGGATTTTTTGATTGAGTTGGCTAAAAAGTAGAGCTTATGGTTGTGATTCAAAAGGCAAGAACTAGGCTTACAAGGCTGGATGTATTTTTACTGTTGATTTTTCTGCTTTTTTTGGAGGGATCAGCATTCTTTGTGGCATCTGATTTTTTTGTAATAGGGGTTTTTCTGGTACTCTTAGCGATCTTTTTGTATAGGAAAAGTTGTTTTGATGTCGAATTCTTTGTTGTATTGGCACTCTGGACTGCGATAAATGTAATATCCTATCTTGTAAATGATAAGTTGTCAATAAACACTTTCTTAGGTTCTGTTCTAAAAATGTGTATTCCATATTTTGTGGTAAAAATCCTAGGAGCTTCATTTTTTGAAAAATTATTCCGTTTTTTTTATATCCTTGTTATAATTGCTTCCTGTTGCTATATTGTCGAAGTAATTGCACCCTCATTTGTGAATAGTCTTACTCCATATCTTAACTTTTTAGTGCATGGAAGAATGCTTGAACATGGAGATTTCTATATTATTGTTTATAATCATCTTGGTTTGTATGCTAAGTATTATAGTATTTTCCCCAGGAATTGCGGCTTTATGTGGGAGCCTGGTGCTTATGCAATGATTCTAAACTTTATGATAGTTTACAAACTACACAGAGATAATTATGTGCTCGATAAGAAGATTTTACTACTTGTTCTTGCCCTTATTTCGACATTCTCTACGGCAGGTTATTTGGGTCTATTTTTCATAACTATATTCTATATTATCAAACGTTACTCCAGAAGAGCCTTGTTGATACTTCCTTTTGTGTTGTTGGCTTTTGTGTATGGGGTTGTAAAATTGTACAACACGGCTGATTTTTTGTCCGAAAAGCTAGATGCTTATCAGGAAATAGGAATGGAGGTGAGAGAGGCAACATTTGGTGAAGAATCATGGAATAGGGTTACCCGGATTGCCATGGGTAGAATAAGTTTGGATAATTCTTTAGTGCGTCCATTGGGAAATGGTATCAATTTAAGCTCCTATATTATAAAAAAATATGGTGAGGTTTACGCTCCCAATGCATTGGCATCGTTATTATCTGAGTGGGGTTGGTTAGGTTTTATAGCCTTCGTTATTGCTGTTTGGCGGTTTAACCCGGCCGGTTTTAAAAAAGGTTTTGGTCCATTCTTGTTGATACCTCTATTTATTTTGCTCTTTTCAAATCCTTATAATAGTTGCAAATATCTCATGTTCGCAATTTTTTATTATTCAATCGTTTGTAAGAATTTCAAAAGCAGAAAGATATGTTGATATCCATATTGATAGCCGGAGATCTGGTTCCTCATGAAAGAACAGTGCCTCTTTTCGAAGCACATAAGACAGATTATCTTTTTGGTGATATTTTGTCACTCATTCGGGAATCTGATTTCAGTGTTGTCAATTTTGAGGCTCCAATTATTCTGGACAAGCTAACGCCGATAAGAAAGTCGGGTCCTAACTTGTATTCTTCTTTAGCAGCAATGGAGGTTGTAAAAGATGCCGGGTTTGATATGATAACTCTTGCGAATAACCATTTTAGGGATCAGGGTCAGTCAGGAGTCTGTAATACGCTTTCTTGTGCGGATTCAATTGGGTTGAATTATGTTGGAGGTGGGAAAAACTTGGAGGAAGCTCGCAAGATCAGCTATCAGTGTATTAAAGATAAAATTTTTGCCTTTATTAATGTTTGCGAACATGAGTATTCTATTGCCGAAGATGAGTATGGGGGCAGCAATCCTTATGATTTGATAAATATTCACCATGATATCATTGAGGCGAGAAAAAGGGCAGATTATGTTATTTTGATCATACATGCTGGAATAGAACATTATCCTTTGCCTTCGCCACGGATGAAACGAGAGTATCGATATTTTGTGGAGCTCGGTGCAGATGTGGTTATTAACCATCATCAGCATTGCTGTTCCGGCTATGAGGTTTACCAGGGTAAGCCGATTTTCTACGGCTTAGGTAATTTTTGTTTTGATCTAAAAGTATATCGTAATAATGGTATGTGGGATAAAGGTTGGCTTGTGAGGCTTTTGTTTGAGGACAACAACATAGGATTTTCTCTATTTCCCATTCAACAGTGTGCAAACACTCCCAATGTGCGACTTCTGGAAAGTGATGCTTTCGCATCTATACTGGATAACTTGAACCAAATTATTGGTGATGACAGACTATTGGAAGAAGAATATGAACAATGGGTCACTAAAAAGACTAAACAGAGGATATCACAGTTGAACGCTTTTGGCAACAAGTTTTTTGATAAGTTGTATAAACGTGGATGGCTTGGGAATCTCCATAGTATCCAACGGCTTTATCTTATTAAAAACTTGTTGTATTGTGAATCTCACCTGGATGTTCTTAGGCGCATATTAAAGTTGAATATTAAAAAATAAAATAATTATGAATTTATCATTACACTTACAAGACTTAGTTCGTGGAACTCGAATCGTAAAAACTAAAAAAGAGTTAGACAAGTCTGATTTATGGAGTAGAGAACAACTGGATGCGTACCAATTGAAGAAACTGCAAAAGTTGGTCTCATTTAGCTACCAGCATGTACCTTATTATCGAGAGTTGTTTGATAATATCGGTTTAAAACCGGATGATATTCGGGAATTGGCAGATATCCAAAAGATTCCCATTTCAACGAAAGAGATGATACGCAAGGGGAAAGACAATCTTATTGCTGATAATGTGAATGTCAATAGCTATAAGATAAAACGTGCAGTAACAGGTGGAACCACAGGAATACCTTTCGCCTTTTATAAGGATACTCAAACAAGGGATTTTTCTTGGGGAGCATACTATCGTTAGCACGATTGGATGGGGATAAAAAATAGAGACAGAAAAGCAGTATTGTGGTCTTCTGGAGCAGTAATTGAACATACTTGGGTGCAAAAGTGTAAGTCAAAAATTATTAATAAACTGAGCAAAATCTTGCACTTAAATGCATATGGATTAAACGATGAGTATTTACAATATGTTGCCAAGCAGCTGATTAAATTTAAGCCAACTTTGATACATGGATATCTTAGTGCAATTTTGCAAGTAGCAAAATACTTTAAAGATAACAATTTAACCCTGCCATCCTTAAGGGCTATCTCAAGTACGACAGAAACCCTTCTTCCAATGTATCGAGAATATATCGAGGGAACTTTCGGTGTTAAGATGTTTGACCAATATGGTGGTGGCGAATGTAATAGTATGGCTTTCGAGTGTAGTGCTCATATGGGGCTCCATATAACAGAAGAACACTGTTTATTAGAGATTTTAGATGACTCCAACAATTTATGTTATGGTAAACCAGGTAGAGTTATCCTGACGGATTTAGATAACTATGCATTTCCGTTTATTAGATATGAAAACGGCGATAGTGCCATAATGTCTCAGAAACAATGTGATTGTGGCAGACATTCCAAGCTTCTTGAATCTATTTCAGGACGTACTGCAGATGTCTTTTATATTAAAGATGATATTCCTGTAACGGCTGCTTTCTTTGTTAGTATGTTTCTTGAATTATATAGTGATTGGTTCGAACATTTTACAAGGTTTCAAGTATATCAAAAAAAGAAAGGAGAGTTGATATTTAGGCTAGAAAAAGCTGATAAAAATAAAGAGTATCCTGAGAGTGGGAGAATTGAATTTTTAAAACATTTGCAAACGCTTGGCGATAATGTAGAGTTGGAAATTTTAGATAATTTGCCATATGATAAATCAGGAAAGTTCAGATATGTTGTTTCCGAGGTTAAGGAATAATAGATTATGAAAGTACTATTTGTTTGTAGTGGAAATACAGTTAGCGGTATTAGTCCAATTATAGATAATCAAGCTTCCTCATTGACAGAACATACTGATGGTTTATTTATTGACTTCTTTCCAATTGTAGGCAAGGGGTTCAAGGGTTATATAAGGAGTATTTCCCCGTTAAAAAGAAGACTAAAAGAAAAAAAATACGATATTATTCATGCTCATTATTCGCTATCTGCATTCGTGGCGAGTTTAGCAGGAGCTAAGCCATTAATTGTATCGCTAATGGGGAGTGAAGTTAAAGAAAGTTTTTACCATAAATTTGTAGTAAAATTGTTCCGTTCTTTATTTTCATGGAAAGTCACTATTGTGAAGTCCGAGGACATGAAAAAGTCCTTAAATTTCAAAAAAGCGGTTGTAATACCAAATGGCGTTAGCTTTAGCAGATTTGTCCCAATGAAAAAAGAGATATGTCAAGAAATACTGATGTGGAACCCGTCAAAAAAGCATTTATTATTTTCATCGAATCCCCAGAGAAGTGAAAAAAATTTTGAATTAACACAACAAGCAGTAAATATATTGTCTTGTGAAGATTTTGAGCTCCATTGCTTAGTAAATGTTCCCAATGAACAAACCCCTCTATGGTATAATGCTGCAGATGTTGTGATCCTTACAAGTCTTTGGGAAGGCAGCCCGAATGCAATTAAAGAAGCAATGGCCTGCAATAGACCCGTAGTATCCACAAAGGTTGGAGATGTTTCATGGCTATTTGGAGATATAGATGGTTATTATTTAACTGATTTTGATGTTAAAGATTGTGCTGCCAAAATAGAAAAAGCTATCCGATTTTCTTTAGAAAAAGGAGCAACTGATGGTAGGAAAAGAATTATGAAATTAGGTTTAGATAACAAACAAGTAGCGGAAAAAATAGTAGCCATTTATAGGAGTATTCATAATACATCATCTTGCTCAGTATGTTAATTTAAGATTCAGAGGAGGAGGAATCTTATTGACTATGTAAGTGAGCACTATTTTTTATCTATAAACTCTCTAAACCACAACTCCAGGTGTATCCACTTCCATATTTCTTTAGAGATGTTAATTTCTTTTTTCAAATGCTTTGAATATAAATCCAATGCCTTTTTAGAATAAATAAATCCCCTGTTTTGAAATGATTCTGAGTTTAATATCTCATTGATCTATGCTTGGAAATCCGGAGTTCTAAACCATTCATCTTGAGGAGTTTCAAATCCTATTTTGTCCTTTCTTTTTCGAATAGGTTCAGGTAAAAGTCCTTTCATTACTTGTCTAAGTATATATTTTGTTTCCCCATTCCTAATTTTGCAACGGGAAGGCATAGACAAGGTATATTCTACAAGGCGATGATCTAAAAAAGGAGTTCGAGATTCCAAAGAAAAAGCCATTGAGTTTCTATCTCCCCATTTCAGTAAATGCTCTAACTTATATTCAAAATGATTTATTAAAGCTTCATTTAAGTTATTAGAGCTGTATAATTCATTAACAATTAGGTTCTTCCCCGATGAGGCAACTCTATGAACAAAATCTTTATTTAAATAAGACTTTTCAAAAGTACTAACTTTATTTTTAAGAAAAGAGGGTAATAAAAAATATACCAAATATTTTAAGCCATCAATAGAATTATGCTTTTTTAAATATTGTGATATTTCTCTAAGCAGACGTCCAAATTTAGCTTGTTTTAACAGCTCCTTAAAGTAAAAACCGAAAAAATAATGATAGCCTGCTAAAGCTTCATCAGCGCCCTGACCATCAATGGTAGCTACAACATTATTTTTGGCAACGCTCATCACGCAATATTGAGCAAAGGAGCTGGTTGATGGTATAGGTTCAGCATGAATATGTATAAAGTGATCCAAATTGGATAATAGCATTGAACTGTCAGGTGTTATAAAGTGCATATTTTGCAACTCTTCCCTATATAAATTTATAAAATCTGACTCGTCACCATGCTCTCCTTTATTGTATATAGCGGAAAAAGTATGAACTTTTGTATTACTAAGTTCTCTATAAATAATAGAAGTAATGGCAGAAGAATCCAATCCTCCACTGAGACATATACCAACTGGGAAATTACCTCTTAATCTTAATTTAACAGCATCTACCAATAACTCTTTGTAGTTATCTGCGTTGCCGTCACATTCCTTAATTTTATCGGCAACATTGTACCATCGTTTAATTGTAAAATGATTGTCCTTGATGTCAAAATAATGTCCGTGTTGAAGTTTTTTAATGCCATCAAAAAAAGTATTTTCAGTTTGGTCAGTTCGATTATGAAGTAAATATTCGTATATTACTAGTTCATTTGGCTTATTTTCCCAACCATATACATCTAAAATCGGAGGTATTTCAGATGCAAAAATAAACTGCTCTTTATCGTGAAAATAATACAAAGGCTTGACACCAAATCTATCCCTTGCACCGAAAACGGTATTACTTCTTTTGTTAAAAATGACAAAAGCAAATATCCCGTTTAATCTGTCTAAACAATCTTTGCCGTATTCAATATACATTTTTAAAAGTACTTCTGTGTCTGAATTACTTTTAAATTTAATCCCCTTATCAATTAATTCTTCTCTTAGTTCAATGTAATTATAAATTGTACCATTATGAACAATTACATAATTTCCTGTGTCATCAAACATTGGCTGATGGCTAAGTTCACCTGAATCTGTAGCAGTTAATCGTACAAATCCAAGACCAACCGACTTATCCAGGAACACACCCTCATCGTCAGGACCACGATGCTTTTGTCTTTGCATCATACTAATTACTTTGTCTTTCTCTGGAGAATTGCCATCAAACTTTATTATTCCACAAATTCCACTCATTTCTATTAAAAATTAGATGTATATCAGCAATTTAAGTCATAAATAAATTGTTGATTTAAATAGTTATCAACTCAAGTTTTGCTTAAATCGAATAACCAACAAAAGTACAATAAAATATTCATATATAAACAATAATTGTTTCGTATTATTTCTTGGAAAATCATTAATAAAAGTAGTAAATTTGCAAAATTGATAGATAATTAATTTAAACGGTTGTAAAGCAGCTTATACCCATATTTTACATCATCGTTATTTAAATATTACCCCAAAAATTTCAATATTTACGATAGTCGCAAGCATAAATATTGTTAGCTCTTCTAAATTTATTTATTTTTGAAAAAGAATCTATCATTTTGAAAGTTGTGTTTATTGAGATGAATTTTAAATAAAAATAATAAACTAAAATGAAGTTAATAGTAGTAGCGGGTGCGCGTCCGAACTTTATGAAGATAGCTCCAATCATACATGCTCTTGCAGGGCATAAGACGATACAACCGATACTGGTGCATACCGGTCAGCATTATGACATTAAAATGAGTGAGCAATTTTTCATTGATTTAGAGATTCCCGAGCCTGATTATAATC
>JGI24712J26585_10003484_pt1 | contig 12378 bp, 9 predicted proteins | sample BioPla3DNA2_FD_26585 | JGI IMG/M metagenome (IMG submission 26585)
AGCCGAAGAAATCGAACCGGAAGAAACCACGGCAGCCGAATTTGACTTCCCTGACACCTATCCCGCCTATCTTGCGCCGCAATATGCCAAGGAAACTCCGGAAGGAGTAGCGTATCTGATGGCCGAGGACGGCTCGCACATGATGGCGGTCGGCTGGCGCGGAGAAGGAAAAACAATAACCGTGCCGGAAACAATCGACGGACTGCCGGTTACCGAAATTATGGCAACCGCCTTTTCCGGCACCGAAAAAGTCGAAAATATTATCCTGCCCGACTCGATAGAAATAATCGGAAAATTCGCGTTCGCGCAGATGCCGCAGCTGATTTCGGTTAAACTGCCGGAGGGAATCACGGAAATACCCGACTCCTGCTTCGAAAATGCCCGTTCGCTTTCGAAAATCGTCCTGCCCGAAAAGCTCAAATCTATCGGCAATTCGGCGTTTTCCGGCTGTCTTCGCCTGGGATTGCTGAAGATGCCCGCTTCGGTGGAATTTATCGGGGTGGACGCGTTTTTTGCCTGCGAGGGGCTGATCCTCGACTGCACCGAAAACGAATACGCGCAAAGATACGCCGCCGGCAACTCTATCGAGGCTACCGGGGGAGTTACCTGGAACTCGATGGTGGGGCAGATGCTGCTCTCCACCGTACTGCTCGGCGCGGGCGTATATTTTGTCCCGAAGATCCTCCGCAAATACAGAAAAAAAGCGGAATAAAAAGAGCTGTATCAAAAGTCAAAAAACAGAGCCTTTTGCGCTGCTTTCGCAGACAATCGGCTCTTTTTTTCTTAAAATATCAGCTCGACCGAAAGAATGCCGGGGGAATTATTCGGTCGGTTTATAGCGGGCTTCGGAAATTGCCGGCGGTATTAATTCATTAATACTTATTTGGAAAACAGGCGGTTGAGCAGAATTGTGGCTAACATAATAATTCCGATTATTACAAAAATAACCAGCATTCCGATCCCCATATATTTCAGGTTGAAAACAAAATTTTCCGGCTTGAAAAATACATCGGGGTTGCTTTCATTCACCGCTGTGAGCAGTATATAAGATAACAAATTCATAGTTTTATTTTCTCCTTTTACCAAATCGTCAAGAGAAGAAATTCAGTATGATGCCGCCGGCGATTACCGAGGCGATCTGACCCGAAACGTTGACTCCGATGGAATGCATCAGAAGGAAGTTCTGCGGGTCTTCTTCCAGACCCATCTTATGAACGATGCGTCCCGACATCGGGAAAGCCGAAATGCCGGCAGCGCCTATCATCGGATTGATTTTCTCCTTCGAGAAAAGGTTTAGTACTTTTGCAAATAAAACTCCGCCCGCGGTATCAAAGATAAAAGCTATCAGTCCCAGACCTAAAATAAGCAGAGTGTCAAACTTCAGGAATTGTTCCGAAGTCATGTTGAAAGCGACGGAAATTCCGAGGAAAATCGTAACCAGGTTCGCCAGAACCTTTTGCGCCGTTTCCGACAGCGAGTCAAGAACTCCGCACTCGCGGATAAGGTTGCCATACATAAGAAAACCGATAAGCGAAGTCGCCTGCGGAACAATGGCGGATGCAACGAGGGTAATAACTATCGGGAACAGAATCCGCGTCGTTTTGCTGACAGATTTCTGCACATACGGCATCCGGATCAGGCGTTCCTTCTTTGTTGTAAGCAGCTTGATAACCGGCGGCTGAATAATCGGAACAAGCGCCATATACGAATACGCGGCAACGGTGATCGCTCCTACGTATTTGGAACCCAGGGTGTTTGCGACGGCAATGGAAGTGGGGCCGTCGGCCGCGCCGATGATTGCTATTGAAGCCGCGTCGATTGTCGGGAAGAATATGCTCGCCGTACACAAGGTAAAGAATATGCCGAACTGCGCGGCGGCGCCGAAAAGCATCAATTTGGGATTGCTGAGCAGCGGTCCGAAATCTATCATTGCGCCGATTCCGATAAACAGCAGCAGCGGGAAAAGCTCGTTTGCGATACCGGCGTTATACAGCTCTTTAATGGGACCGGTCAGCGCGTCGGAAAAGGGAATGTTGACAAGAATTGTCCCGAAGCCTATCGGAAGCAGCAAAGTCGGTTCCATGTTTTTCTTAATCGCAAGAAAAACCAGCAATCCCCCGATGGCAATCATGACAAGATCCTGCCAGGTGAATGCCAGTAAATTTTCGTAAAGAATATCCATGCCGAAAATCCTCCTTGATTTGTCTATCCGATAACAACCGGCATCGAGTAAAATATTCGTTTTTTGACTTCAAATTATAGATATCAAAAAATCGACCTCTTTGAAGGTCGAATTTTTGTATAACCCCGTATCGGCCTTAACCCGTCGGGCAAATTTTATTGCTTTTAGCGAAACCGCCGACGGTTCCGGGGATTTTTGGTGGGGACTGCTGGGATCGAACCAGTGACCTCATGCGTGTGAAGCATGCGCTCTGACCGGCTGAGCTAAGCCCCCTTTTGTCAAAATTGATTATATCACATTTTTGCGCAAATTGCAATACATTTTATAAATTATCGCCGCGGCGGAATTTAAAATTCCTGCCGCGGCGACGTATACAGTCGGTTATGTCCCGAATAAATTCAGTCTCTTACGGTATCTATCTCTCTGCCGCCGTGAACCTGCGGGAAATAGGTTGCGAATATCTGTTTCGGCGGCTCGTCGAATTCCAGTTTGAGCATCGTTATGCCGGCTATTTTGTCCGGAACTTCCGCCGGCAGATTTTTGAGGATTATCCGTCCGGTCGTCTGCTCGAAGTCGATGGGTTCGCCGGTTGCGAGATAGGTGATCTTCTTTACCTTTGTTCTGTAACCGCCGAAGCTCATCGAGCCGTTTTTCGGCCAGATCCAGTTCCATGCGTAAACGGTATTTCCCCTTACGGTGCCTGAAGTTATGGCGTTCAGACCTATCGTTCCCCTGCCCTTTCCGTAAAGCGCCTCGCCGTTCTCGGCAAGCCAGCGTCCGGTATCGGTGAGCGGCTTTACCGCTTCCTTCGGAACCGAACCGTCGGGAGCCGGACCGATATTCAGCAGCAGATTCCCGCCTCCGCCGGCGACGGAATTGAGCATTCTGATGATGCGCTGCGCGTTGTAGCTGTACGGAGCGACCTGTTCAGAATCAAGATAGCCCCAGGAAAGACCGTTGTAAGTCATGCAGGCTTCCCAGTCGCGGTTTTGGGCTTCGATGCCCTCTTCCGGCGTGCCGAAGTCTTCGGCGAGTTTTGAGCGGTCGTTGATGATGATGTCAGGCTGAAGCGCGCGGAGCCGCTGGTTGCGCGCGACAGAATCCCAGCCTTCCCAGCTTTCCATCGGCCATGAAACGTCGTACCAGAGAATGTCTATCTTACCGTAATTTGTAAGCAGCTCGGTGTTGAGCGCCTCGATATAATCAAGGAAACGGCGACGCGCTTCGTTGTCGTAGGCGCACTTCCAGCTGTCCGGATGGTGCCAGTCCATAAGCGAGCTGTAAAAGCCTATCCGAAGGTCGTATTCGCGGCAGGCGTCGACAAATTCTCGGACGATATCGCGGCGGGGACCGTAATTAACCGAGTTATAGGGGTTAGCCTTTGAATCCCAGAGCGAGAAACCTTCGTGATGCCTTGTTGTCAGCACCATATACTTCATTCCGGCGGCTTTAGCCAGCGCCGCCCATTCTCTCGGCGCGCCGGGCTTCGGATTGAACTCGTCGGCAAGCTTTTCGTATTCTTCTACCGGGAAATTCTCCCGCGTCATCGCCCATTCGTGATGACCGTATTGCGAATACAAGCCAAAGTGAATGAACATTCCGAATCGGGCGTCGCGCCACCAATCCATGCGCGCGTCGCGGGTCGAAGCAATCAGGCTTTCGTAATCGGGTTTGCTTAGAATCTTCATAACGGCCTCCTGTACCGGATTTAATTGTGTTGATTTTACTAAATAAACTGCGTTTGCTTGGATTTATTTACAAAGCTCTTCCAGCTCGGCAGAAGCGGCGGCGAGGTCGGCGCGGATATTGATCTTCTGCGGACATTCCTCTTCGCACTTTCCGCAATTCCGGCAGTTACTTCCTCTTTCCTCCGGCTTCAGGCGGTTATAACGCCAGCGAGCCGCGCCCTTGTCGCCGTACATATGATAGGTGTTCCATATCGAAAAGTTGCCCGGAATATTAACCCCGAACGGACATGGCATACAGTAGCGGCAGTCGGTGCAGCCGTTTTTGACGCTGTTCAGAATGTTTTCTCTGACCTGCCATATCGCGTCAAGCTCTTCTTCGTTGAGGGGAGTAAAATCAGTCACCGTCCGGAGATTATCCCTTACCTGTTCGAGAGTTGACATTCCGGAAAGGGTATGCTTTACACCGGCGCGGGAAACGGAAAAACGGATCGACCAAGATGCAACAGACCAGTCGGGATGAAGCCGTTTGAAGGGTTCGACAATGTGATCGGGGAGATTCGCCAGAGTTCCGCCCTTTATAGGCTCCATGACTATGACCGGAATATTCAGAGATTTTGCGAGGTCTACTCCCTTATCTCCCGCCTGGTCGTCAATATCCATAAAGTTGTATTGCAGCTGGCAGAATTCGACCCAATCACCGGTGATATGCTTTTCGAATACTTCGTAGCTGTCGTGGAAAGAAAAACCCAGGTGGCGGATGCGGCCTTTTTCCTTCTGGCGGAGCAGCCACTCGACGGCGCCCACATCTTTCGCTTTATCAAAGCTGCCCTGATTCATCGAATGCAGAAGGTAGAAGTCGATATAATCGGTTTTCAGCTTTTTTAACTGATCTTCGAAAATCTTTTTGAGGTCTTTCTCGCCTTCGTTTACCATCCAGAGAGGCATTTTTGTCGCAAGATAAAACGAATCGCGCGGAAGCCGCGAAAGATAGCTGCCCATAAACGGCTCGCTTTTTGAATCCAGGTAAAAATAGGCGGTGTCGAAATAATTGACCCCCGCGTCGCGCGCTTCGTCGAGCATGCGGGTTGTCAGCTCAGCGTCGATTTCGTTATTTTTCATCGGCAGCCTCATACAGCCGAAGCCGAGAGCAGAGACCTTTTCGCCGCACATTTCGTTATATAACATTTAAATACACCTCCGGATAAAGTTTATATCGGCTTACGCGTTGATTATACCATAAAAAATCCTTCGTGTAAAGATTTTTCCGAAAATCTAATATTCTTTACAAATCGCCGGAAACCAAAGCTTTAAGGTTAATTATTAGGCGGAAAAAATCAAATTCGCCAATGTATGTATACTTTGGTTCCGGTTCGCGCTGCTTGAGGTCAGCCTGAGCTTATTTTTGCGTAAAGTCATTGTTTTTTTGTCGGCGATATGATATAATATAATCGGAAATATATGACCTGCGCGAAAGCGCCGCGAAACGCCTCGCGCAATATGCCCAGCAAATATGAAAGGAAGGTAATATGTCTGTCTTCAAACATATCAAACCGGAGCAGCTGCCTCTGAACCTTTTCAATGCAATCGGAAACGAGTGGATGCTCATCTCGGCAAAGGACGAGAACACCGGCAAATTCAATACCATGACGGCGTCATGGGGCGGAGCCGGAGTGCTCTGGGGACGGCCGTTTTTCGTCTGCTATATCCGCCCGCAGCGGTTTACTTATGAGTTCGCCGAAAAAACCGACCTTATCTCCCTCAGCTTTTTCGAAGGAGAAGAAGGACGGAAAATCCTTAATTTCTGCGGAAACAACTCCGGCAGAGACTGCGACAAGATAGCCGAAACCGGACTTAAACCGGTATTTGACAAAGAAGGCTTCGTTTATTACGAACAGGCAAAATACTCCCTTTTCGGCAAAAAACTCTATATTCACGACCTGAAACCGGAAAATTTTATCGATTCCGCAATACCGAAAATTCATTATAAGGCCGCCGATTACCACCGCGCATATATCTGCGAAATAACCGATATACTTGAAAGAAGCTGAAAGGCGCAGAGCCATCTTTTGATAAAAAACACAGGAAGGAATTAATATTATGAATCTTCGCGCTCCTTCGATACCGCTTATCACGGTAGACCCGTATTTTTCCGTCTGGTCACCCACCGATAAGCTCTACGACAGCGTTCCGGTTCATTGGACCGGCAAGCCGAATACCCTTTGCGGAACCGTTTATATCGACGGCGAGGGGTACCGGTTCATGGGGCTTTCCGATCTGCCCGCAATCGAGCAGACGGGCTGCCGGATAAACGCGCTCTCCACCAAATATAAATTTGAAAACGAGAAGATCTCGCTTCAGGTAACCTTCACCACCCCGCTGCTGCCCTACGACCTTCAGCTGATGAGCCGTCCGGTTTCGTATATGCGAACCGAATGGGAGCCGCTCGACGACAGAACGCACGACGTCTCGATAAGCGTTGAAGCGACAGAGGAATTTTGTCTCAACCTGCGCGGTCAGTCTCCGGTTGAAGCTGAAGTTGTCCGCTTTGATGAGGAAGACACGGTTTTAGGCGTCCGTATCGGAAATACCGTTCAAAAGCCTTTAAACCGTTCGGGTGATGATATCCGCATCGACTGGGGCTGGTTTTATTTAGCCGTTACCGGTGAAAACGCCGCCGTCAGCTGCGGGGAATACAAAGACAAAGACGGAACGATGACTTCGGTCAAAGCCGTCAGCGGCGGTCGCGAAGCACTCTTTGTCTTCGCGTATGACGATATCGACTCCATCATGTATTTCGGTCGTCCGCTCAAGGCTTACTGGCGAAAAGGCGGCTCGGATATAAAGGAAGAGATACTCCGCGCCTGCGCCGCATACGGCGACTACCTTTACGGCGCCTGCCAGGCTTTTTCCCGCGCCCTGCTTTGTCACGCGCTTGAGGACGGCGGAGAGGAATACGCCGATCTCTGTTCCCTCGCTTACCGCCAGACCTGCGCCGCGCACAAGCTGGTGTACGACGAAAACGGCGAGACGCTGTTTATCTCTAAAGAATGTTTCTCGAACGGCTGCGCCGCTACCGTCGATATCTCATATCCTTCGATGCCGCTCTTTCTCTGCTACAACCCCGAGCTTGTTAAAGGCATGATGCGGCCGGTATTCAAATTTGCCCGCTCGGATGACTGGGAGTTTGACTTCGCGCCGCACGACTGCGGTCAATATCCGCTGCTGAACGGTCAGGTTTACTCGAAGGGCACGATAGACAACCAGATGCCGGTCGAAGAGAGCGGAAATATGCTGCTGCTTGCGGCGGCAACCTCGATAGCCGACCGGGACGCGAGTTTTGCCGCGGACAATATGGATCTTTTGTCGAAATGGGTAGAATATCTCGTCGAATACGGCGAAGACCCCGGGCATCAGCTCTGCACCGACGACTTCGCCGGACATCTGGCGCATAACTGCAACCTCAGCCTTAAGGCTATTATGGGTATCGTAGGATACGCCATTATCCTCGACATGATGGGCGACTCCGATTCTGCCGCGTCATATATGGAAAAAGCGCGGGAAATGGCGGCTTCCTGGATTAGGCGCGCCGCAAACGGAGACGGCAGCTTCAGGCTTGCCTTCGACCGCCCCGGCACCTGGTCGATGAAATACAATCTCGTCTGGGATAAACTGTTCGGCACAAATATCTTCCCGCGGGAGGTAATCGAAAGCGAACTTGCTTCAAACTTCCTCCGGATGAACCCATACGGAATGCCGCTTGACTGCCGCAACACCTATACCAAATCCGACTGGCTTGTCTGGGTTGCGACTTTGGCCGGCTCCCGCGAGCAATTCAGAGAATTTATCCGACCGCTCTGGAAAGCTTATAACTATATGCCCTCCCGCGTTCCGATGACCGACTGGTACGACACCGTCACTTCAAAGCAGATAGGATTCCAGCACCGGGCGGTTCAGGGCGGCATTTACATAAAGCTGCTTGAGATGTCCGGAAAGATGAAATACCGCTTTAAGAAATAAGACCGCAAATATTTCCGGCAGGTATCCGCCCATAAATCCAAAACAACATTGAATTGGTGGAATTGAAATGAAAAAAGTATTACATTCGGTTATTCGCGCTTCCCTGACCGCCGCCGTTATCCTGCTTTTGCTGTCCGGCTGCGTCTTTATGCGCCGGGCTGTCGAAGGAGACAAAAACGTCCTTCCGCGCAAATACGCGCTTGACGCGGGCGCACCTTGGACAATCGAGATTACCGACATCGATCTGGATTGGACCAGAAACGTCAAATACTGTATAACACTTGACGAAAGCCTTGAAGACTCCGTTGTGATAACCACCGACGAAAACATTTTCAACTCGCTGAAAGTTGATATCGAAGGAAACACGGTGAAAATCAAGGGCGACCGGGACAAGCGCTTCGCTCCGTCAGAATTTGAAATCATCATCGGAGTTCCGACAGCTTCCCTTTCGGCAGACGGCGGCTTTGTGATAAACGCCTCAATTCCCGTATCGACTCCCGCAAAAAGTCTCGCGCTGACGATAAACGGCGGGGCGGAGATAAACCTCGCCTGCGACATGCTTGAATCGCTCTCTCTCGATGTCAACGGCGCCGCCGAAGCAAATCTTGAGGGCAGCTGCAGCGCGCTTAAAGCCAGTTTCACCGGCGCGGGTTCCCTGCACGCCTATCCTCTACAGACTGAAACAGCCGAAATCACGGTAAACGGAGCCGCGTCTGCGGAAGTCAGTGTTTCCGGCAGCCTCAAAGCCGCTATAAACGGCGCAGGGGATATAAAATACAAGGGAGAGCCGCAGGTCGAACAGACGATAAACGGCGCCGGCTCGGTCGTTCCGTTCGCCGGATAATCCCGGAACAAATGCGATTTGTTCAGTCGAATAAATTGCGTCCGAATGCCTTAATAATGACTATAAAAACTCACCGGAGGATTTAACCATATGATTTGTGAAATTCTAAAAGACAGAAAACAGGTCGGTATTAACGCCGCAGAACTGATCGCGCGAAGGATCAATCTCGCTATCGCCGAATACGGCGAAGCCCGAATTCTGCTCTCAACCGGAGCTTCTCAGTTTGAGATGTTTGAGCAGCTTAACCGCGAACCGGTAGACTGGACCCGCGTTACGATGTTCCATCTTGACGAGTATATGGGGCTTTCCGCAGAGCATCCGGCTTCCTTCCGCAAGTATCTGATGGAGCGCTTCATCTATACCCTGCCGATCCCGCTTAAAGAAGCAAATTTGATAAGCGGCGAGGGCAGCCCGGAAGAAGTCGCGGAAAGAATGGCCGACCTTTCGGCAAAATTCCGCGAGAAACCTGTCGACGTTGGCGTAATCGGCATCGGTGAAAACGGACACATCGCCTTCAACGACCCGCCCGCCGATTTTGAAACCGAAGAGGTTTACATAACCGTCAATCTTGACGATCGCTGCAAAGCGCAGCAGGTGCGGGAGAAGTGGTTCGCCTCTCTTGACGAGGTGCCGTCTCAGGCGATAACGATGGCTCCGAAGGCTATCATGACCTGCCGCACGATTATTTCGGTAGTTCCGAGCCAGGTGAAGGCAGAAGCCGTCAAAAAGACATTCACGTCACCCGTTACCCCGACAATTCCCGCAACACTTTTAAAAACCCATCCCGACTGGACGCTTATCCTCGACACCGAATCCGCTTCGCTCGTATACGCAAGCTGAAAAATACCCGCCCTTTTGAGGGCGGGATTTTTATATTTTACCAGTATGGCGCAAAGATGCGCAGATGTATGGCTTTATCCGACGCTTTTGCGGAGAGGAGTCACTTCGCAGACGCGCATAAGCATATAAATGGCTTCGGCGCGGGTCATCGTCCTTGTCGGATTTACATTCGAATTTGAGTCAAGCGAAAGGGCTCCGACAACGGCAAGTCCCTCGACCGCCGCGCGGCACTTCTGCGATATTTTCTCGAAATCTTTTATTTCGATATCAATCTCAATGGTCGGAGATATACCCATATACATAAGATACTTCCAGAGCACAAGAGCCGCCTGCTCGCGGGACATAATCCCGTCCGGGTTGAAGCCGGAATAATCATAATCGATTATTCCCATATTTACCGACCAATAGATATAGCTTGAACGCGCGTCGGTTTTTTGAACATCTTTCAGCCAGCTCTGACCGGCAAACCAGCGGGCGTTGCCTCCGGCGACAAGACAGAGCATCCGGACAAAGTCACCCCGGGTCAGTTTTGCGTCGGGAGAAAGCTTGCCGTTCTTATAAAGTCCCTCGGTAACGCCTAAGGCAGCCGCACGGCGAAGGAGTATTTCGTCCGGGCGATCCTTTATATCGCTTAGCCGGGGAAAACCGAGCGTATCTTCGACCAGCTTGCCGAGAGCCAGATGACCGCTTCGGGTCGGACGCGGAGCGGCGTTTTCCGACGAAGATGCAGCGTCAAGCATACGGTCTGCCGAAAACAGAGTATGTATGTCAACCGGATAAAAGTTTCTCCAGCCGTAATATCTGTACGCCGAAAGAGCCGTGTTCATATGAGAGATGTATTTGTCTCCGAGAGCCCGAAGATCGAGTCGGCTCTGCCCCGACATCAGCGCATTCAAACCGGAGTAAGGATTGTAAACATTGGTTAGCAAAACTTTCCCCGCAGCGCTGCGCTTCATTATATAAGACATAATAAGCGAGATGTTTTCAGTGTACTTTTTTGCCGCATCCCAGACCGGATATGAATAATTAAGGTCGATTGAAAGCTGCTTTACCGCCTCTCCGGATTTTTTATACGCGGCGCTGTCGGTATTCCTGCCGTAAACATCGGTAATGAAATCGGCTAAGGTAAAATCGTAACCGAGTGATTTGATTGAATTGTCTGCCACCTCGCGGAAGGCGTTCAAAAAATCGTTTACCCCCACGCTTATAACTATATACGCAGCCTCCTTTATAAGATCGTCGAGCGCGCCGGTATAAAGGGCGTCGACGAGGTTTTTGGAGGTGCCGCCTTCTATCCCCCATGTCTCCTCCTCGGCCCCTATCGAAGCGGAGACGCTCGCGCTCATTCTCTCTCTCTGCGGAGAGGTAAGCCCGTTTCCGTTGATAAGATCGTCGCCTAAATAAAGCACGGTAAAGCGCGGGGAGGCTGATTTCTGCGCTTCCAGAGCAGATACGGGAAGATTCAGCGTGTTTACAAACACGCACAGCAGGAAGAGCGCAAGGTATATTCGCTTCTTTATTATCATAACATCAGGATTCCGTTTTTATATTTTTTATTAATAGTATTTAATTTTCTCCGATTTACGCGCCGGTTTTTTCGCCGGCATCGTTTGCATATGATATTTTACCATTCCGGCGCGAATAAATCAATAGTGAATTTTGACAAATTTCCCAAAAATTATAATTTATCGGCGATTTTTTCCAAAAAACCGCTTGACAAGCCGCCTCACAGATGATATACTATATATTACCTGTCGGATATTTTAATCTGCCGAATGATATTTTTTATATAGTATATCCGCGCGCGGTTGTTTTGGCGCGGAATTTACGAAAATGCCTTTCCGGAGCTTTAGCCGGATTTTCAAAGCGGAGCTTTTCTCCTTCTCCGCCAAAGCCAAAGAGGATTTTATGAACATTCGATTGAAGGCGGCTTTGACAGCCGCGCTGATGATTTTAACCGTCTTTCTTCCGATATTTTCTCAAACGGCTTACGCCGTGGAAGCGGACGGCAGCGATACCGAATTTGCCCGCAGCATTATAAACAACGGAGCGGGCGCGCCCGACTGTTTTCTTTCCTCCGCCTATCCCAAATATGAAACCATCCTGCTCAGTCATACCGAAGCTATTACAGCCGGCGCTTCCGACCTTTATGAGGCGGCGCTCAAGCTTTATGACTGGATGGTTTTTAATGTAAAATATACTTACGGACATTTCGGGGTGGAGTCAATCTCCGATATCTTCGAAAAGAAGATCGGAAGCTGCACCGACTTCAGCTACGCTTATATGGCCTGGCTTCGCTACCAGGGCATCCGCGCCTGGTGCGCCAGCGGAAGTTATTATTCCGGTTCATATCGCTGGGATCATACCTGGTGCGTCGCCGAACTCGGCGGGGTCGAGTATGTTTTCGATCCGGAAGTTCAGAATTACAACTATGTCAGAAACGGCGTAGTCAGCCACACAAAGTTCTGCGTCGATCCGGAAAAGGCTGCGGCGAACTACGTAGGTTCCTCCGCGCGATATTTCAATTACGACAACGGCGATAAAGGAAATACGGCGGTAGAATACAAGTCTCCGGCTCCGAAAGAAAATCCCGCTTATTCGACCGCCCCGGAAAATACCGTTGAAGTGCCGGTCGATCCGGAGGTTGTATATGGTCTTTCCGTATGGGATATTCTTACCGAAGAAGATTTTTTGGAGATAGAAGCGCCCGCGCCTTTTGAAGAAGCGACAACAGTTACGCCTCCTCCCGCTGTTCCCGCCCCCGCCCTTGACTCCATCCCCGCCCCTGCACCCGTTATATCCGCAGC
>JGI24712J26585_10003486_pt1 | contig 12375 bp, 19 predicted proteins | sample BioPla3DNA2_FD_26585 | JGI IMG/M metagenome (IMG submission 26585)
AAACTTCCTATCATCATACCCAGAATTTCATCGGAAACGTAAAGATGTCGCAGATAGGCTTTTGTATATTCTCTATCTGCGAACAGGGAGCTTTGCGGGTCTATCGGCGTAAAATCGTTTTTCCACTTTTCATTTTTNATATTCATCGTTCCTTCCCAGGTAAAGAGCATACCATTTCTACCGTTACGCGTAGGTAGCACACAGTCGAACATATCGACCCCCATGGCGATACATTCCAATATATTTTGAGGCGTTCCGACTCCCATGAGATAACGAGGTTTATCTTCGGGCAAGACAGAACAAGCAATATCTACGGCATTATACATCTCTTCGACGTAGCCGCACATTCCGCCGATAGCATTTCCTTCACAATTTTGTTCGGCAATAAATTCCGCCGATTGTTTTCTCAAATCCGGAAAAACACTTCCTTGCACAATCGGGAACAAGGCTTGTGAATAGCCATATTTTGGTTCGGTTCGNTTAAAGTGTTCNCAACAACGCTTAAGCCATTTATGCGTCAAGTGCATAGACCTTTTTGCGTAGCCGATTTCGCACGGATAGGCTGTACATTCATCGAACGCCATAATAATATCTGCTCCGATAGAACGCTGAATATCTATCACTCCTTCCGGACTAAAAAGGTGCTTAGAACCGTCAATATGCGATTGGAACCAGACTCCTTCTTGCGGTTTTATTTTTCTTCGGTGGCTCAATGAAAAAACTTGGAACCCTCCACTGTCGGTCAAAATGGGACGGTCCCAACCGTTAAACTTATGTAAGCCGCCTGCGGCTTCCAGCACTTCTANACCGGGACGTAAATAGAGATGATACGTATTTCCTAAGATAATTTGTGCCTTAACCGCCTCTTTCATATCACGAATATGGACNGCTTTCACGGTTCCGAGCGTCCCGACAGGCATAAAAATAGGTGTTTGAATCTGTCCGTGGTCGGTCGTTAGGACTCCTGANCGAGCACTACTTTTAATATCTTTTTTTTGAATTTCAAATTTCATCTTGTTTTGTTAGTAAGTCTGTTAGTATTTTAAAGCAAAAATACACTATTTCCTTTTAACTTTAAAATATTTTTGTTCTCTATTTACGGAGTAATGTAATGTCTTACCAAATTTATATTATTTTCATTACGCTTTTGGGGATTACCGTTTTAATAAACATCGGTTTTTACGCTATTCTTTTTTCAAAATTTGCCTTTCACAAAGCTAAAAAAGAGAAGCAATCTCCCCAAGAACCCGTTTCAATAATAGTAGTAGCAAAAAATGAGGCACACCATCTTATTAACTCGCTGCCGCTTTTATTAACTCAACANTATAATGATTATGAAGTCATTGTTGTCAATGACAACTCCGATGACGAAACGGAAGANGTTTTAGAAGATTTTAAAAATAGGTATCCGCACTTAAAACCTATTAATCTAAAATCATCGGTAACGACTATTAAGGGCAAGAAATTTCCTCTTTCGTTGGGAATCAGAGTTGCTAAAAACAATATTATANTTCTTACAGAGCCGTATTGCATACAAGTATCGCCTTATTGGTTGCAAAACATGGCAAAACATTACAACCGTAAAACAGAAATCGTATTGGGGTTTGCCAATTACGAGAANAAGAAAAGTCTCTTTAACGCTATTTTACGTTTTGATGCTCTATATAAGACTATTCAAAATTTCTCTTATGCTTTGATGAANATTCCGATTGCGGGTGACGGGAAAAATTTAAGTTACTCCAAAGAACTGTTTATAAACCACGGAGGTTTTACCGCTCACAATCATATTTTTTTCGGAGACGATGACCTTTTTATTAATAAAGCAGCAACAAAAGAGAATTGCAAAATTGAATATTCTAAAGATGCAATTATTACGGTAAAATCTAAATTTAACTTTAAATTTTGGCTAAGACAAGAAAAACTAAAGAGTCTTACGCGAAAATTCTACTCTAACAAACATAAATTTCTTTTAACACTTTTTGAATCCTCTTCTCTCCTTTTCTACATTTTTCTCACTATAGCTCTCATTTTCCTTCCNTCGTTATCACTCACTTGGATTATTCCATTGCTCGTTTTCTTTATNCTTAAGTTTGCTATTCAATATCTTATTGTAGGTTTGTCCGTTTCAAAATTGGGCGAAAAGAAATTTATTCCTTATATTTTCGTTTATGATATAGTGTATCTATTTTTGTACTCTTATATTTTGTTGACGGCTAAATGGGGAAAAAACAATAGAAAAAAATGGATGTAAAGAAAAAGATTACCGATAAAGCACAAAGAGATATTCTTTTGGTTACCGATGCTTTGCAAAACGGCAATCAACAGGCGTACGCTCAACTTTTGAAAATTTATCGCGACCCTATTTACTATATGTTGTTAAAACTATGTAACAATCCTTATGATGCTGAAGATTTAACCATCGAAGCATTTGCCAAAGCCTTTAAGAATCTTCATCAATACACGACGACTTTGCTTTTTCCACGTGGCTATTTCGAATTGCAACGAACAATTGTATTGATTTTCTGAGACGAAAGAACAAGTCTATTCGCTGTTTAGACGATGACATTGAGAATTTTGAAGACCAAAGTACAATTTCAGCACTCGTTTCTACGGAGAACAACCCGGAAGAGTCATATATTGAAAAACAACGCATACGGACGATGCGTTGGGCGGTGGAACAGCTACGTCCCAAATATAAAGAGCTTATTCGCCTCCGCTATTTTGAAGAATTTTCTTACGAAGAGATTGCTAATGAGTTGGGAATAAGTATAAATAATGTCAAGATTCAACTTTTCAGGGCTAAAGCCATGCTAACAACGCTGGTAGAAAACTTAAAACATAATATTTAGTTTGCGATTTTTATTGTTCCAATTTAAAAAAGTCGTCATAATTCTTCGGATACCAACCTTTTTCGATTGCTTCTTTTTGAGGGAACATAAAGTAGACCATTTCCGCCTCCGCACAAAGCTCACCCGCCTCATTTATAATCTCGGCAAAAATATAGCACAAATTTCTCTTTATTTCCCTTATCTTTCCACGAACTAACACGGACGATTGTGTAGACTCCAGCTGTTTTCTATATCGCACTTGTAANCGGGAGGTAACTCCGGAACTCTTTCCTTTGATATAAAGTGTCCATGCTCCGATTTCATCGAGAAGGGTCGATTGAATGCCGCCGTGAATAGTTCCCGGATATCCTTCGTACTCTTTGGACGGTTTCCATTCTGCTTGCACATAGTCTCCCTCCTCAAAAAAATGCAACCGCAAGCCAATCTCATTAGTAGGCGAACAAGCGAAGCAGTGATAGTCATCTTTAGCAAAGACATTATTAATATAACGACGAATCGGTTTTTCCATAATTTTACATTTGTTTTAAATTGATTATTTTAATAAAATAAATAGCCCGTCATCGTAAATTTCATTTTTTCATATCATTTAAACAACTCTATTACAAAGAGTTAAAAATATGGCGTACNGAATATTTATCTATGCAAAGATAAAATAAAATGTAATAATTAAAAAAAAACGTTAATTCGTTGATTTTACATTTTTTTTTCACGCAAAAAATGTATATTTGCAACGAATAATCATTCTGATGCTGATTAGTCAATACAATTAATATCAATGAGATACACTCCCTTATCACAAGAATTTTATCGTCTGAACCGTCAAAATGTTATCAATGAAATTTCAGAAAACTCNATTNTTGTTCTAACCTCTGAAGATGAATATCCGCGTTCCGGCGATACCACACACCCATTCCGTCAAAATTCCAACCTGCTCTATTTATGCGGGATAGACCAAGAAGAGACGACATTAATATTAGCTCCGTGGCACCCTAATCCTGCCTATCGAGAGATGATTTTTGTTAAGAATCCCACACCCGAAATGATTGTGTGGTACGGACATCGTTTAAGTAAAGACGAAGTTCGTCAAATTTCCGGAATTGATACGGTTTTTTACAATGAAGAACTTCCTGCTATTTTACATGACGTTATTATAAATGCCAAGAATATCTATTTACACATACCTGAATATCCACGTTTAAAGATTGATTTTCCAACTCAAGAGATACGCTTAGCTGAAAGATTNAAACGTGAATATCCACTTCACCGATTTTGCAGATTAGCTCCTATTCTTTATCCATTGCGTGCCGTGAAACATGCTGAAGAGTTAAAGGCACTTAAAACAGCTTGTGATATCACGCAGAAAGCCTTCACACGTGCCCTTAAAAGCATTAAACCCGGAAAATTCGAATATGAAATTGAGGCTGAATTGATATATGAAATGATAAGGAATGGTGCGTCAGGGCACTCTTTTGCTCCGATTGTAGCGTCAGGAAAAGACACCTGCATCTTGCATTACATAAAGAATGACAAACAGATGCAAGACGGAGATTTGCTACTACTTGATTTCGGAGCCGAATATGCCAACTATGCAGGCGACGCCACCCGTACCGTACCCGTGAACGGAAAATTTTCCCCACGACAAAAACAGGTTTATCAAGCTGTTCTCAGCATTTACAAAGAGACTATTCCTCTCTTTAAACCTGGAATGAACATTCATAAAATCAACGATTTTGTTTTCAAAAGAATGGATGAAGAGTTGATTAAGTTAGGACTTTATACCGAAGCCGATGTAAAAGCCCAATCAAGCTCAGCACCTCTTTTTAAACGCTATTATATGCACAATACAAGTCATTTCATCGGCATGGATGTTCACGATGTAGGGCAACGAGATTGGACATTCCAGCCCGGCATGGTACTGAGTTGCGAACCCGGCATCTACATTGCCGAAGAAGGAATTGGCGTAAGGATAGAGACAGATGTCGTAGTAGGTGAACAAAGTATTGATTTAATGGCAGATATGCCTCTGGAAATTGAAGAAATAGAAGAATTAATGAGCAATAAATCTCATATTTAAGCTAAATAAAAAATTATATGAAAAGTAATTCAATTTTTTCCTTTTTACTTCCGAAAGAGAGTAAATTTTTCCCTTTAATTAATCATATTGGGGAACTCAACAAGAATGCTTCATCTACACTTGTTAAGTTTATCACCTGTGAAGATAAGCAAAAAATGCAAGATCTCTACTTTGAGATTAAGGGCTATGAAAGGGAAGCCGATGAGGTATTAAATGTAATTTTTGATGAATTGAATATTACATTTATCACCCCTTTTGACCGTGAAGATATCCACGAACTGTGCGAACGTCTTGATGATATGCTGGATAATATCAACTCTGCTTCCAAACGCGTTTTGCTTTTTCAACCGAAATCTATCCCGAATAGTGCGTTAGAATTATGTAAAATTATAGCAGAATGTGGTGATTCTATTTACATTGCTCTTAAAGAATTGAAAACGATGAATAAAAAACCGGCGGTAGCTCTCGAACAGACTGAAAAGCTACACCAATTTGAACGCAAAGCCGATGAAGTGTACGAACAATATATTAAACACCTTTTTGAAGTAGAGCAAGATTCTATCGAACTATTCAAAATCAAGGAGATTATGCAGGAATTTGAACGAACAACAGATGCTGCAAATGCTGTCGGTAAAATTATCAAAACCATGATTGTAAAATACGCTTAATAAATAATGACTCTACTAATCATCATCATAGTTATAGCACTAATTTTTGACTTCATCAATGGGTTTCATGATGCAGCCAATTCTATTGCTACGGTAGTATTTACCAAAGTGCTTACGCCTGTACAGGCTGTTTTGTGGGCGGCTTTTTTTAATTTTGTCGCCTTTTTTATTGCAAAATATATCATCGGCGAATTTGGTATTGCCGACACTGTTTCAAAAACAGTATTACCGCAATTTATCACCCACCATGTGATTTTAGCGGGGTTGATTGCCGCCATTACGTGGAACTTGCTTACATGGTACTTGGGGATTCCTTCCTCCTCTTCCCACACGCTCATCGGAGGATTTGCCGGTGCCGCCATCGCCGCTTCCGGTTTCCAAGCTATACATGTCGGCGTTATTACATTGATAATTGCTTTTATATTTGCCGCCCCGATTATTGGATTGATTGCAGGAACACTTGTCTCATCTTTAACACTACACATTGCACGAAAAGCTAAACCACACCGCGCCGACAAATGGTTTAAACGTTTACAACTCGTCTCCTCCGCCTTATTAAGCATCGGACATGGTCTTAATGATTCTCAAAAAGTAATGGGAATTATTGGTGCCGCTCTTATTGCTTTCAATGCCGAATATGCGGGTGAAATTCCTCATTGGTTACAACTTACAGATATCCATGATATGCACGATTGGGTTCCTTTTTCTTGCTTTACGGCTATCGCCTTAGGAACAACAGCAGGAGGGTGGAAAATTATTAAAACAGTAGGAGGTAAAATAACGAAAATAACTCCGGTAGAAGGATTCGCCTCTCAGTTGGCTGCATCTATAACCCTCTCGATTTCGGAAGCTCTTAAAGTTCCCGTAAGTACTACACACGTTATTACCGGTAGCATTATGGGCGTAGGTGCTGTAAAACGACTATCCGCAGTACGTTGGGGGATTACTATTAACCTTGTTTGGGCATGGGTACTCACAATTCCCGTGAGTATCATCTTCGGAATAATCTCATACTACATTTTTTCAATTTTCTTGTAACGATTAATTGAAAAAAAATCCATTCTATTTTTTTTAAGATATTTTTTTTAAAATTGTGAAAAACATATCAAAATTAATTGTATTTTTGCACCCAATTTCATTTTGAATAAAGTATAGGGAAGCGAGAGGGAAGTAAATAATTGAAATTAAAATAAATAGAACTGAACAAAGAGTAGAATTTAAGAAATAAACCCATGGGAGTAAGAAGAAAAAGATTAGCAGCAGAAGCACGAAAAGAGTCAAAAAAGAATATATANATGGCTCGTTTAATGAATAACCCTACATCACCTCGTAAAACACGACTCGTAGCTGATATGGTTAGAGGGAAAGATGTAGATTATGCTTTAAATGTATTGAAACACAATAATAGAGAGTCGGCAGAAAAGATTTTTAAACTCTTAAAATCAGCTATCGCTAACTGGCAAACCAAAAATGAAGGTGTAAGATTAGAGGATGCTCAATTGTACATAAAAACAATTACGGTTGATGGTGGTAGAATGCTTAAACGTATTCGTACTGCTCCGCAAGGAAGAGCAAACAGAATAAGAAAACGCTCAAATCACATTACCATCATTCTCGGTGATAGAAATGCAAATATGGATATTGATATAAATGATAATAATATAATAGAAGAAACTGAAAACATTAAATAAATTTTAGCATGGGGCAAAAAGTTAATCCAATAGGTTTAAGATTAGGAATTATTAGAAGCTGGGATTCTAATTGGTACGGTGGAAAAAATTTCGCTGATAAAATAGTTGAAGACGACAAAATCAGAAGATATTTGAATGCTCGTTTATATAAAGCCGGCATATCAAAAATTTATATAGAGAGAACACTTAAGCTTGTTACAGTTACTATCCACACCGCTCGTCCGGGTCTTATTATAGGAAAAGGAGGAACTGAAGTTGATAAACTGAAAGAAGAGTTGAAAAAAATTACTAATAAAGAGATACAAATTAATATCTCCGAAGTAAAACGCCCTGATTTAGATGCTGTACTGATTGCTCAAAATATTGCAAAACAGATAGAGGGTAGGATTTCGTACAGAAAAGCTATTAAAACTGCCATTGCTTCTACAATGCGAGCAAATGCAGAAGGGATAAAAGTTTCCATCTCCGGTCGTTTGGGAGGTGCTGAAATGGCAAGAACAGAGCATTTTAAAGAAGGAAGAACTCCATTACATACTCTACGTGCAGATATTGATTATGCTAAAGCCGAAGCTCATACGACCTACGGTCGAATCGGTCTCAAAGTATGGATATGTAGAGGTTTAGTTTATGGCAAAAAAGATTTGTTTAACTTGGCAGACAGTGGAAAAGATGCTAAAGGAGCCGGTGGAAGAAGACCTCCAAGAAGAGTAAGAGCCGAAAAGAATAGATAATATTGAATAAAGTAGAAAACAATATAAATATATAGCGATGTTACAACCAAAAAAGACGAAATACAGAAGACCGCAAAAGGGGAGAATGAAAAATATCACCAAACGTGGAAGTGAGATAGCTTTCGGGTCGTTTGCCATTAAGACGTTGGAACAACAGTGGATNACCGGTAGACAGATTGAAGCGGCACGACAAGCCATTACACGTTACATGAAACGTGAAGGACAGTTGTGGATACGTATTTTCCCGGACAAACCAATTACTAAAAAACCTGCCGAAGTTCGTATGGGTAAAGGTAAAGGTTCGCCCGAGTTATTTGTTGCTCGCGTTAGTCCCGGTAGAATTTTATTTGAAGCTGACGGCGTTCCCTTCGAAGTTGCAAAAGAAGCCCTTCGCTTAGGAGCTCAAAAATTACCCGTAGCTACAAAATTTGTTGTTAGAAGAGATTATTCCGAAGAAATATAATAGAGATGAAACAAAAAGTTATACATGAACTTTCTACCCCTGAGGTAATTGAAAGATTAGCGGAAGAGGAAAAACATTTGATTAAAATGAAATTAAATCATGCCGTATCTCCTCTTGAGAATCCTAATAAGATTAAAGAACAACGAAGAACCGTTGCTCGACTTAAGACAGAATTACGCAAACGTGAAATTAATCAACAATTGAAATCAGAATAAGGATTATGGAAGAAAGAAATAAAAGAAAAATCAGAGAAGGTCTTGTTGTTAGTAATAAGATGGATAAATCTATCATTGTTAGCGTAGAAAGAAGATTTAAACACCCTAAATACGGCAAGTTTTTAAAGAAAAATTCAAAGTTGGCAGCTCATGACGANAAAAATGAGTGCAANATCGGAGATAAAGTAAGAGTTATGGAAACCAGACCCATAAGTAAAACGAAGTGCTGGCGTTTAGTAGAAATTATTGAAAGAGCGAAATAGTTATGGTACAACAAGAATCAAGATTATTAGTAGCTGATAACAGCGGTGCAAAAGAAGTACTCTGCATCCGCGTGTTAGGTGGAACTAGAAAACGCTACGCCGGCGTAGGAGATAAAATTATTGTTACTGTTAAAAGTGCTATCCCCGCCGGAAATATTAAAAAAGGAACAGTCTCTAAAGCTGTTATAGTAAGAACTAAAAACCGAATACGAAGAGGGGACGGCTCTTATATCAAGTTTGACGATAATGCCGTAGTTCTGCTTACAGCAGCGGAAGAACTAAGAGGAACCCGTATTTTCGGACCTGTAGCTCGCGAACTTCGCGAAAAACAGTATGTGAAAATTATCTCTCTAGCTCCTGAAGTTCTTTAAGAAAGCAAAAATTAATAAATATAAATGGACAATTGACAAAGACCAATTGCAAAAAAAAGAAAAATGAAAATACATATTAAAAAAGGTGATATCGTAAAAGTAATAGCCGGTAATTCAAAAGGATTACAAGGTAAGGTACTGAAGGTGGATAAAGATAAGTATAGAGCTTTAGTAGAAGGTATGAACCTCATACAAAAACATACGAAAGCTAATGCTAAAAATCCACATGGTGGCATTATTAAAAAAGAAGCCCCTATTCATCTCTCAAATTTGATGGTTGTAGATTCTAAAGGAAATGCAACCCGAATTGGCAGAAGATTAGGCGAAAAAGGTAAATTAGTTAGATATTCTAAAAAAACAGGAGAGGAGATTAAATAATGTACACACCAAGATTTAAAGAGAAATATTTAAAAGAAATCGTTCCCGCTTTAAAGGAACAATTTGGTTTTACTTCCGTAATGAGAGTACCGAAAATTACCAAAATTTGTCTAAACCAAGGACTTGGTAAATATGGAATCGCCGATAAAAAACTCCTCGATGTCGGAGTGGAAGAGATGACAATGATTGCAGGGCAAAAAGCTGTTCAGACAAAGTCTAAAAAAGACATCTCGAACTTTAAATTAAGACGCGGCATGCCTATCGGCGTTCGAGTAACGTTACGCGGCGAAAGAATGTACGAATTTCTCGATAGATTAGTATCGGTTTCCATTCCTCGTATTCGCGACTTTAGAGGNATTAGCGATAAAGGATTTGACGGTCGTGGAAATTATACGTTAGGTGTTCCCGAACAGATTATCTTCCCCGAAATTGATATCGACAAAGTGGCAAAAATTAACGGAATGGATATCACATTCGTTACTACCGCCCGAAACGACAAAGAGTGCTTAGCACTATTAAAAGAATTTGGATTACCGTTTAAAAATCAAAAATAGAATATGGCAAAAGAATCATTGAAAGCAAAAGAGGTAAAAAGAGCACGTTTAGTGGCTAAATATGCCGCAAAACGGACTGAATTAAAGAAGATTATTAACAGCAATGATAATGATTATGAAGCAAAACAAGCGGCTATTATTGCTTTGCAAAAATTGCCACCCAATTCTAACCCGATTAGAATGCATAATCGCTGTAAATTAACGGGACGTCCAAAAGGATATATACGTCAGTTTGGCATTTCTCGTATTAATTTTAGAGAAATGGCTTTAGCAGGGCTTATTCCCGGAGTAAAAAAAACAAGTTGGTAATATTTTAAAAAGAAGTAGAGAATTATGAATACCGATCCGATTTCAGATTATTTAACAAGAATAAGAAATGCCATTATGGCAAATCATAAAGTTGTAGAGATTCCAACCTCAAAAATCAAAAAAGAGATTACCAAAATTTTGTTTGAGAAAGGTTATATCTTAAATTATAAATTTATTGACGATACCCACCCCGGCACTATCAAAATCGCTCTAAAATATCACCCCGTTACTAAATTGTCTGCTATTAATAAATTGCAACGTGTTAGTAAACCGGGACTGCGTAAATATGTGAATGTTGAACAAATGCCTTCCGTGTTAAATGGGTTGGGCATTGCCATTATTTCTACATCACGTGGCATGATGACCGATAAAGAGGCTAAAGCGCAAAACGTTGGTGGAGAAGTTTTATGTTACATTAGTTAAAAATAAGGAGAGAGAGATATGTCAAGAATTGGAAAATTGCCAATCACGCTCCCTAAAGGAGTCGAAATTTCAAGAGATGAAAAAACAAATATTGTTACCGTTAAAGGTTCTCTTGGCGAACTAAAACAGTATGTTGACGGGGCTATTAACTATACAATCGAAGATGGTCATGTAGTTTTAACAAGAGCGACCGAACAAAAAAGACACAAAGCCTTACATGGGCTATACAGATCGCTGCTTGCCAATATGATAAAAGGAGTTTCCGAAGGTTTTGAAGTTAAACAAGAACTTGTCGGTGTCGGATACAAAGCTGAAGCTAAAGGGCAACAATTAGAACTTTCATTAGGCTACTCACACAATATTCTTTTTGAACTACCTCAAGAGGTAAAAGTAGAAACCATTACNGAAAAAGGGAAAAATCCTATTATTGTGCTTAAAGGAACCGACAAACAACTCTTAGGACATATTGCAAGTAAAATTCGTTCCTATAGAAAACCTGAACCTTACAAAGGAAAAGGTATCCGCTTTGTTGGAGAAGAAGTTAGAAGAAAAACAGGTAAAACAGCTGAAAAATAATAAAAAGGAGATACGAAAATGGCTTATAATCAAAAAGAATATAGAAGAAAACGAATCAAACAAAGAATTCGTAAAATTGTTAACGGTACGCCGGAACGCCCGAGAATGTCCGTCTTTAGAAGTAATCACGATATTTACGTTCAGCTCATTGATGATATCGCAGGGCACACCCTATTGTCCGCCTCTTCTGCTATTCCCGAAATACAAGAACAGAAAATTACAAAAACAGAAAAATCTGCTCTCGTAGGGAAATTAATCGCACAAAAAGCTAAAGAAGCCGGCATCGAAAAAGTTACATTCGACCGTAACGGCTATTTATATCATGGTAGAGTTAAATCTTTGGCAGAAGCAGCTAGAGAAGGTGGTTTAATTTTCTAAGAAAAAAAATATGACAAATATTAATATGCAACGAGTAAAATCAGCCGAAATTGAATTTAAAGACAGATTAGTAGCTGTTAACAGAGTAACAAAAGTAACAAAAGGGGGACGTACGTTCAGTTTCTCCGCTATTGTCGTAGTGGGTAACGAAAATGGCGTAGTAGGTTACGGCTTAGGAAAAGCAAAAGAAGTTTCAGCAGCGATACAAAAAGGAATTGACGATGCAAAAAAGAACCTTATTCGCGTTCCTATTCTTAAAGGCACCCTTCCGCACGCTCAGGAAGGAAAATATAGCGGTGCGTCCGTCTTTATGAAACCTGCCGCTCCCGGTACAGGAGTTATTGCCGGTGGTGCTATGCGTGCCGTTTTGGAAAGTGTCGGCATTAAAGACGTTCTCGCTAAATCTAAAGGAGCTTCCAATCCTCATAGCGT
>JGI24712J26585_10003487_pt1 | contig 12373 bp, 10 predicted proteins | sample BioPla3DNA2_FD_26585 | JGI IMG/M metagenome (IMG submission 26585)
GTTTCAATCCTTATTCTACTGGAGTAATAACTTAAACAGTATTTTTTGCGTTAAGCAACTTATCATGCGTATTTGAAGCATATAGAAGACAAGTTTAAAATTTCATTTATCTAATTGTTTTTTTAATAAAATAACACTATTTTTGTCCCCCTTACATACCTATTAATATCACAAAAGTAGCTATTAATCAACTCTTCTGTGCATAGGGCTTGTTTTCAATAAATATTTATATATAATTATCTTCTAATAACTGCTCCAAATCCCCTTGATACTGATTTTCCTAGTCCAAGATAGTCAGGTATAATAAAATTAACTTTGAAGCTTCCTGTGAAGCCTATATGTTTTATCCCCTTTAACATTACTTCTTTTTCCTTCAAATTAATCCAGCAACTAATTCTTTCGTCAACGGAATACTTTACTCCTTTTGCCATGGAGATTATATTCCCTATTAGTATTTTCTTTAATATCTCTTCTTGTTCAATCTTATTACTGGACTTATACTCCTTAATATGTTTTTGATTCAATGCAATCCAAGGATTAACAAATTTATATTCAACATAATCTTCTGCGCAACCAAAATCAAAACTTGATTTTATTATTTCCTTTTGAAACAAATTATACTTTAAACCGTCTAAAATCATTTCATCATCCTTGACACCAATATTTGCTACAATATTTGCACCTTCATTTATTCCAATAATCATAGGAGTATTTGATATCACCTTATACTGAACTAGGGGATATCTGTATATGAATCTATCCCCTACATGATTATGTAAAATATCAATCTCTGAATACTTACTTCCTAAGTAACCTCTTATCTTTTCACTATATCTTGGTGCCAACTTAATATCATTAAATGTTAGTTTGCAAATACTTACTTTCAATTTATCACCTCCACACTCTACAATATAATTGTTGATTCCGTATCTGTTATATACCCAAAATTATGATCATAAGCATTATTTAATTGGCTCTTTGATATGTATGCTATACTACCATTAATATCATCCTTAAACTTATTCTTATATACAGATATTACGTACTGATAAAAGTTCCCTTTGATTTTCTCCAACTTATTTCTTCTTTTAAAAACATCCTTAATTTCTTGATATTCCTTATACTCATTCCATACTTTTATTGCCTCTTCATCAGCTTCTACAAACACAGTAACCTTATCTTGTTTTTCTATAAGTTCAAATTTTTCAGCAACTTCTTCAAACTCCAAGAACTGTATTAACNCCTCTAATTTCTTGGACTTATCATTGCTTAGCAAGGAACTTAATTCCTGAAAATACATGTCATTGATACACTTATAGTCCTCCTCAAGAACTTCCTCTCTATCCTTCAATACCTTCCTTGTACTGCCTAGAAGTATTCTATCTNTATAGACATACTCAGCAAAAGCTTTGCCCTTTTCTACTACTTCCACAAGATATACTATACCAAGATACTCTCCCCTATCCTCTCTATTAGCTCTACCAGCACTTTGATTTATGGAATCTAATGGAGCTATATCCCTAATAACTATATCCATATCTATATCTACACCTGCTTCAACCATTTGAGTGCTTACTACTATCTTTTTACCTGGCGAATCTTTAATTGAATCTATCCTTATTTTTCTTTCTTTAGGTATTATACTTGTAGAGAGATAAATCCTTTCTCTGTCATCTTCTATCCCATCCAATTCCTTATAGAGCTCTTGTGATAATTTTATTGTATTTACAATTATAAGTATGTTCTTATCCCTGTTTTCTTCAATAATTGTAGAAACAAATTCAAAAAACTGTCCTTTATCCATTGGCTCTTTCTTAATTATTAATTTTGTTCTCTTGAACTGTTTAAAATAATCCTCAGACCGCTTGGCTAGCTCTAATATTTCATCCTTTTGAAAAATTAATGGTTGTGTTGCAGTTATAAATACAAAATACATGTTTAGTTTGTTTGCCATCTCTGTAAATAGTCTATTAATTATCCTCCAATACTTGTATGGAATTGACTGAACCTCATCTAGCAGCACAATAGAATTAGCCAATGTATTATATTTAATTAAATCACTATTACTATTAGAGAACACCGTNTTAAAGAGCTGTATAAAGGTTGTTACTACTATCTGTGAATTCCAATTCTGTGTTAAAAATCTTCCTTCATCCCCTTCATAGTACAAATCACTTTTTTCATAGTTCTTAGGAGATAGATAATGATGTTTCAAAATTTCTTCTGAGCTAGCTTCCTTATTTGTTACTGTTGTAATAGCTCTTTTATACTCATCAAAATTTTGATCTATAACAGATGTGAAGGGAAGGCAGTAAATAACCTTCATATCCTTGTTTAGCTTAGCTTTCAGCTTTAAAGCAGCAGACATTGATGAAAGAGTTTTTCCAGTTCCAGTAGGCAAAGTAATAGACATTATCNGATTATCACTATTTGTTATACTGTCCATCACATCATCATAAACAATATTCCTAATATTTTCAGGATCAGCCGAACCAAATTTCTTTTCCTTATATTGGTCTATTAAGTTTTCAGAAAGGTCGTACTTTATATTATTTTCTTCTCTAAATATGGCATGCTCCTTATCAGCATAAATTAATACAGAAAATAAATATTTAAATAAAATATATCTTTCTGAATCCTTATTATCCTCTAAGTCATCATTATAATCATCAATATTGTAATAAACCTCATCTATTAACTCTAATAAATCTNTTTCCGCCGGAAGCTTTAACCCTAAACTACTGCAAATATCCATTATCTCACTATCTAGAGCCTTATATTGACTTTCAATTAGCTTCTTCTCTTCTCTTTTTTCAACACCACTACCAACGCATTCAGATCTAAAATTATTTAAGTTACCATGATGTCTTTTTACAACTACATATCCAATGATAGCTAATTCTTCACTTAATGCTTTTAAATTTTCGTAACAAATTAAGGCTGAAATAGCAGCATGATTTTTAAGCCTTTCTTTAACATCACTCTTCTTATATTTAATCATATCATCTAAGTATTGCTGAAAATAAGACGTAGCCTTACCAAGGTCATGAGAAAACCCCATAACCTCAGCTGCTTTTTCTAGCAAGGCTTTATCATATCTAAAGTTCAAGTCCTTTTTATGAATTAAGTCTTTGGCTCTGTTTCCTACAAACCTTAAGTGTTCAATTAGTAGCATATTTTCATGAGACTTTAAACTATAGGAACACAAGCTTTTCACCTTCATTTCCAGAATAATAATTGCATTTACAACTTATCGGCAATCCATTCCTCTCAAAGAGCACCTTCTTGTACTCTTGTACAACCCTATCCTCATTCATTTCGTTAGGCATGGTATCTTTAAAATATTCTTTTCCCTCTTCAAACTGAATCTCCATATCTTCATCAAAAGCTATAGCAGTATTTATATAAACGAATTCATTACTATTATCTTTATATTCGAGATCTATTTCCTTTACATATCTAAATTCTGCAATAAACTGGCTAAGTCCCATTGAAAGAGTATAGTAATTCTTATTAGCCTCCAGATAGCTCTTTATCTTACTGTATATCTCATTATCTAGATGGTTAATATATATTCTGTAACTAGGATCCTGTAACAGTTCAAAGGTCACTTGAGTCCTATCCTTTATCTGGCTGTACAACTTAGCAGTTTTTGTATTAATCAAGTTATAAGATAAGCGGGTCTTATTAACTTCCTTGTTAAGTTGTATAGCTATATTGCACTTATCCTTAGTGAAATATTTTAAGTACTCTTCCTTATCCAAACCAATAAGTGCTGCTATAATTCCACATACTGTTGTCCTTGGAGGGATTGAAAATGTTAGCGGTGAAGATGTGGTATAAAATTTTCTGAAGTGTCCATAATCACCCCATATATCAAACACTAAACATTTCATAGTTTAGCCTCCTTACCCTATAGACTTATCTTTTTCATTTCTATCCCTTCAAAGCAGTCCTCAAACTTAACAATCTTACCGTTACATGAGAACTTTATATCTTCATCAATGATGTACTCTAAATTATCTATATTGCTTTTATTCCTATTAAGTAAATTTACAAATTCCCCTACTTCTACTAAATAGTCTTTAGGTCCTCTTATAGCTTCATCCTCAACCTCTGATTTGAGCTTAAACTTACTTAACAAGCCACCAATATGATAATTATCTTCTTTGTAGTTAACTTTTATAAGAATTCTGGGAAGTTGCCCAATCTTACTTCTTGAAATTAAGTTTTTTGTTCCATTCCACATGCCTTCTAATAACAAGTCTATATCTTCATGAGATAGATTTGTCTTTTCAGCAGCATGTTCATTAATTATTCCATAGAAACCAATTAAACTATAAGGAAGAATATATTCCTCTCTGAAAGTTTTGTTGTCTTTTTTTGCTCCTGAGGCAAAAGCACCTGTTCCTTTCATTCTTTTAAGCTCAACCTTATGTAAAGACCTGCCTATATTAAATTGCACTGGACCTGTAAAAGTTACCGATGCTTTATCTAGTGGTATTGTGGCTCCAAATAATCTAACATCAATGCACTTTTCTAAAACATTTTTGCTTACCTCTTCTTTACTTTCTCCAAAATCCTTTGCTCTAGTCTTTCCGTCTTGAACTTTATCGTCCTTATCCCGGATTTCACGGACAAAAATTTCCTTACCCTTATATTCGTTTAGGTAGTCTCTAATAGTCCTCTTCAAACGTACTTCTGTTACAATATTAATGCCAGTTTCCTCATCGATACGAGGCTTGTTANTATCTAGAGGGTCTCCATTAGGATTATTGTCCACAATATCATATAAAAATACTAACTCACTTCTATTTTTTATCATTACTATTTCCTCCTCCATTTTTACTATGACTTTCATTACTTAATTTAAATCTTCTCTCCATATTCATTCCCATTGAAAAATATAAAGGTACATCTAAGCTAGATAAATCCGCTAAATTATTACTCTCAATTAAATACTTTGAAGCAATCTCCAATTCTTGATTGTAGTATTCTTTCTTATAATCCTGAAACTTTCCCTGTACCTTCGGCAGTAATCTTGTTAAATCCCTCTTATTAAGATTTAACCCATTTAAGTTACTCATAAAAGGCTTTCTCCCGTTTTCCTCTTGCGCTTGTAAATTAAGCAACTTTCTGCTTAGGTAACCGAGCATAAATACAGCTTTTTTTGAATTGGAATCAAAAAAGCCCCTATTACTATTAAAGAAATCCTCAAAGGCAGCTTCTTTACTTGTAAAATCTTTAATGTTCCATTCTTCTCTTACCATATCCTCTACACCATCCTCTCCTTTATTTCTAAACTTTTTTAGCTTGTATAAGTAATAAATAAATGTATACGCTCTCATTGTAGCGATATTATAATTATCTTCGCCTTTTATATTCTCGCCCTTTTCCTCTCTGATAAAAGCTTCAAGCAACTTATTATTAATAAATCTTATAAGGAAGTTATACTCTATTTTTCCTTTGCCAATAATCTTATCTATTGTTTCCAAAAAATATTTATTGTTTTCTTTTGTAGCAAACAGCATATTAAGATAGCCAAAGTTAGCTAGGTAATAATACTTCTCAAAGAAAGGCATAGACTTTATTTCCTGCCATTGTCCATATAATCTACTAAAGGTAGATGGATAAACATCTTCAATGTTCAGTAGTATGTTCAGTGCCGCATTTTTCTCTTCTATAAACATTAAATCAAAGGTAATTGAATTTTCCTCTTTTGATAACAACTCAAAAATTCTTTCCTCTGGACTCAGAGTATCCTTAGCAGGTTTAAAATTATCTTTACTAAAATGACTTCTATACTTTCTTAGGACTTTCTTTAATTGATTTGCATAGATTAATTTAGGAATTAAGTAGAACTTTCTATCATAGAATTGTAGCTTCAAGTATTCATCCAAGTAACTTTTTCCTAACTCAAGCTCCACAGCACACTGCTTACAAACGGGATAGTTCCTCCAGGCCTTCTCATAAGAAAAATTTCCAGATATGTAGCCTGGTTTGTCTATTGTGTAATAGGGAAAGGGACTTGCTAATCCATAAACTTCATCTTTTAATTCATTACATACTGAACAATACTTATTTGTACTTTTAACTTCTTTTTTATAGGTCTCACTGTAGAAAAACTTTTTTACAGGGATATTTCTAATTCTTTCTTTGAACACCTGGTAGTCACCTATATACTTTTTTTCTGAATCTTTTTCAACTACTACCGTTAAAGCAAAATATCTTTCTTTTTTAGGTAAGCTATTAAATATTTTATCAATTTCATTAATTATGAGTTTATCATTTTCTTTAAGACAAGTTACTATTTCTCTTATTTCTTTTTCTTCTTCATGAAAATCTTCATCACAGTTATTCAAAGCTTCCTCATAAGCAGCCACTAATTTGTTTTTATAAGTTTTTTTAGGTTCTGTTATTCTTGCAGTGGGTGTTATGTCTATCCCTCTACTTGAACCGGACCTATAAAGATACTTAAATTTTAATTCATCATCATATTCTCTTTCTCTTATTTCATTGAATACTGCCATATTATTTTCTAGGGATACAACTATTTCTAAAACCTTCTTGTATCTCCCCCCTTTAGTAAGATCTTCAGTAAATATCTCTAAATATTTATCACCTCCCTCCATTTCACTAAACTTCAGATTTCCTATTTGCCTTATAGCCTCCATCTATTCACCTCCATTTTTCTTCTCATAATTATCGTAACCCTTATTAGATTTTTTATACTTTTAACAATGTAAATATATTAAGTTTTTTCGTTACTATATGTATATTTTACCACAAAATTGTCAAAACTTNNACTACACTAAAACAAGTTTTGAAATACAATTTAAATTTATTAATTTATTCCACTAAAATAAGGATAGATGCCTAGAAGTTTACCTGGGCATCTTTTTTTATTTCTCGCAAATATTTCTATAGCAACAATCTATACACCTAGCCTTGCTAGCAGTAGGCTTTGGATAAACCCCTGTTATAACCCTTTTGTAATCTTCTATATATTTAAAACATTTGCTTCTTAGCTTATCATCAAATTTAACTTCCTTTAGCAAGCTCTTACTTCTAAGATATACTAAAAAGAGCTTATTCACCTTTGCCTCGTATTGCTCTTCAATCATCAAACTATATAGCCCCATTTGGGTTTTATAGGTATCAAACTCTTTGTCCTTATACTCTGCAAACTTATAATCTAGAGGAGCATAGCTTCCGTCCCCTAGTAAATAGATTTCATCCACTATACCCTTTATTCCATATTTCTTTGATACTAAATACTTTTCCTGTTCCTTGCTAACACCATTAATACGTTTCCTTATCTGCTTTGCATTTTGAGTTTTCTTATCCAGATGCTTTTCCCTACCTAATTGAACTTTAAACCTTTGTTCCTCATACTGTCGAATACCAAGACACTTCATAAAATAAGTAAATCTTGGACAATATATATGCTCTATCAATTCTGAAGGAGTTATATACTCCTCAAACTCGCTAAATGAATTTTGAGACGACATCATTGCTAACCAGCTCCTTATCAAAACCAATACCAATTATATCTGTATCGTAAATAAAATCTGAACTTGTAGGGAAAATATAAATAGAATCTGTATCCTCATCTACTAATCTTTCCATAATTATCTTTAACTCATCTTTTTCATTCTTGTTTAACTCCCCTAGAAATATGCTCTTTTGTACTCTATACAAACCTTTATTTTTACAGGCCTTTACAGCCCTGTTTCTCTGCTTATTATCTGAAATATCATACATTACCCAATAAAGCATTATGCCACCTCACTTAATATCCTATTTGCGATATTGTGGCAATCAAATTGAATTATGTTACCAAGTTTTATAGTTCTGCCTTTATATTTAATTTTATTTTCAAAGCTATTATTTACTGCTTCTACAAGAAGCTGCTTACCGGATTTATTTAACCAGAAACCGCCGCCTTTAATTTCATCAAACATATCCTTTCTTACTTTCCTCTTGGTAAATAAGCTAAAAACTATTTCATCCATGTAAGCTCTATACATTTCTATAATGTCAAATACCAAAGCTGTCTTGTTGTAATTATCAGTATGCAATACTCCTATGTATGGATCTAAACCTGCAATTATACAAGCACTTTCAACTCTAGAATATAATATTCCGTAGGCATAATTTAACATGCAATTAAATTGATCCATTGCTGGGTTTTTACTTCTTCCCCTAAATGTATATTTATCTGGAATCAACTTGCCAAGTGTTTCAAAATATACTCTAGCAGAAAAACCTTCATGTCCTTCTATTGTACCTCTTATCCTGTTTATTGGAACATTGTCAAGTAATTCAATTTCCTTTCTATGACTATCTATTTTTTCAATTCCTTGATTTATGTACGTAACTTTTTCTTCAGTTCTATTTAACTTCAGCTTATTTAAATGGGNTATTTGATTGTTTAACTTTTGAATAATCCATTCCTTAACTAATGCTGTACCCATAGGCAAATCCATTAATTTCAGCTGCTTTCTTCTAATAGTTGTAATACTGCCTAATTTAGAATGCCAAACTCTAGCAAAGGGTTTACCATTGTACTCTAAAAATACAACATCTATATTGTTTTCTATAGCTAACTTTAAGGCATCTGTTGTTATAGTAGCTGATGTAGTTATAAGTATCTTTTCTATTTTTTTGCTTGAAAACTCTTGTTTTACTCCCCCAATAGACACATTAAATCTCTCATCCACTTTACAGACATGGGCTCCTCTCGAATTAATTACCAACTCCATACAAAACTATTCCTTTCTTTTTATCTTCATTTTTTCTTTTATTCTAGTGAAAAACTAGCAGAAGCTATTTAAATCAATTGATTAAAGCAAGTGATATACGTTAAGTATTTCTAATTATTGACTTATCTTCTATATATTAATCAAGAAAATCTTCTNTTTCTTATTTTTCTTGTAATACTTTCGTGTAGACCTATATTCCAAGATTCAGTAGAGACAATAAAAAGAGCCTAACTTAATTTCATTCTAATCCTTACTTAGAATTACCTTAAGCTAGACTCTTACTAGATCATCTATACAGATTCCATTCAGTCTCCCTCTATATTCACTTTAGCTCGTCTCTTCTACTTTGTGATGCTTTATATGTCCTTAAAACAAAAGGCCCCTTGAAAACCAAAGGGCCTTTCCAAGTGCGCCTGAGAGGATTCGAACCTCCGACCTCCGGATTCGAAGTCCGTAACTCTATCCAGCTGAGCTACAAGCGCCTATATTTAGTTCCACTCAGGTATTCATTATAGTATAAACAGCCGATAAAATCAATACAATCAAGAAAGATGATAGTGTCAAGTTACTGTAGGAAAAATTTTTTTAAAATCTCCCCATATTTTATGAAAAGTGCATAGTTGCTTGTTTCACCAATTTTTTATAAGCTATTTGTTTTTGGGGTCACTAAATTAAGCTATAACATTTTATTTTATTATTCATTGATAAGGCACATAATATATGAAAGGATAAAATATGACATGGCTAATTAAGCCATACCATATTTAATTTGCTCCAACTCTTCCGACATCTCCATTGTTTTTTCAAACCCCATTGCCTGTAGAATATCCTGAATATTAGTTTGAAAGTCTAAATAGGTTAAGGCTGTTAAGCCTTCATTTAAAGTTAGAAGTCCATTTTCAACTGCCTTTTCTATAAAATGTAATTGCTCTAGTAGATTGGCGTCTTCTTTTGCATATTTTATGGAATCTAATATAGCTTTCTTTGTAGAATAAACAAACTTTATTGCCCCTTTTACTTTCTTCTCTTTTCTTAATATATCCCTTAACCTCTCTTTATCATCAGGATTAGAAATTGCAAATACCATAGTATTATTTATGTGCATTACAGGCACTATTAGGTTTTCAATTAAGAAATCTGACCCCCAATATTCTATGCTATCCTTAGACACTATACTAGAAGATATATCCAAATAGAATTCCTTGTTTATTTTACATAAGGATATTAATACATCTTCCTCAGAAACAATTTCTTCTTCTACAAGTATTTCTCCTAGCCTAACATTTTTCTTTTTTGATTTTTCTAGTGCATAGTTCAATTTTTCTGGTGATATTAAGTTTTCATGCAATAGGATATCGCCCAGTGTTCTTCTGAATGTTTTTAACACCCTAGGTTTTAAGAATTCATGCTCTGTTTTACTCCATCTTGACCTTTTCTTTTTAATTTTAGAATTGGAGCCAAACAAGCGCATTTTCCAAGCCCGCAATGTTGCATGGAAATTTATCATATTTCCAATAAACATTCTAAAAGGAAACAAAGGTGGCAATAAGACACTTATAAAAGCGCTCTTGTAGCCATATACATTTTTTACAGCCCTTCCCCGTACAACTTGTCTTTCAACCATCATTATTGTTATCAGTATCATTAAATACCAAGATAAGCTAAAACGGGGAAACATTGTTGGAAGATGGAAAAAAGTAGCTAGCAAGAAATAAAAGAAGATTCCATATCCTACTCCTAATAATAGATTCCCAAATTTAGCTTTCCAATCCTTGTATAGGCTATATTTACTTCTAAGGGATAATGTTTTATTCTTTAATATATCTGGCAATTTAAAAGACTGCATGGTAATGCCATATATCCATCTAGTTTTCTGCCTTACGGCTGCCCTGTAGGTGGATGGAAATATGCTCCTTGTAGAAATAAACTCCCTTCTCACTTCCCCATCCCCAGTAAGCCTTTCCACTCCCTTCAGTACATAATGAAGGTGATAGCCTTTTAACTTTAACATCAGAGAAAATTTATAATCCTCTGTTAAGCTGCCTACTGGAAATATATTGTGATCTGGGAAGCTATCTAGGATTTCCCTTGAAATAGCAAAGCCTGTCCCAGCAGAAGGCACAAAAGAACCTGTAGTATTTCTAGCCACTAACATAGTATAATGGTTTTCTGCAAACTCGTCGGCATAGGTTCCTGAAACCATGTTTTTAAAAATATTTTTCAACCTAGGCATCTTTTGTAATGGGAATACTGGCATTTGTATGGCATCATGATAATTTAATAAATAATTTTCTACCAATAATTCATATGGATGGACAACATCCTCAGAATCATGTATTACTATTCCCTTAAACCTAATACCCCTATCCCTTTCAAAGGATAATATATTTTTAATAACATTGTTTATATTATCAGCCTTTGAACTAGGACCATCTAATACATGGACAACTTTGTGAACATTATCATATTTCTTAGACAGCCTATCAGCTATATGTAGGGTTGCAGGGTCATTAGGATATACCCCTAAAAAGACATGATACATGGCATCTGGGTAGTGATTTGTATCTATTAAATGGTCTACTACATNTTCTAATACGTCCTCTTCACGATAAGCGGCAATTATGATAGCTAGTAGGCCAGGAACAGTATCTCTTAACTCCTTGTATGTTATAACCTTGTCATCTTTATCAGCCCTAATGGACTTGAATAATATATAAATATCCCATATAAAATCATCTATACTTATTAGTATAAGTATTATAACAAATACTAAGCCAATATAATAAACCATATAAGACTTTCTCCCCCTGGAATTTTTAAGTTAATATCAGTATTACATCATTCTTCATAGTCTGTCAATTTTGCTTCAAGTTGATTTTGATATTGAGTGTATATCTCTGCAAGCCTTTGACCCGTTCTGTCCTCGGTAAGCACAAGCTCCATCATCTTTCTGTTTTCTTCTAGCTTCTCAGATATTAATGAAATTTCTTCTTCCATCTCAGAGAGCTTATCGATAATTGTACTCTCTACACTCTCCTCTTCTTTTGGCACTATAACTTCTGGCAATACGCCCTTCTGAAGCCTATGTTGGCTGGGGTTTATCCCTAAGTTCTTAAGCACGCTGTAGTACCTAAAGTTAAGCGAAGCCTTAGTTCTGTCCAGTTCTTTAATTAGCTGATCTCTTCTCTCTGGATCCCACCAATTTTCAATAATCTTTCTGTCTTCTTCTGGCGTATACCTTCTCAGTGTTGTCATATAAAATTCCCCCTTGGAAAATATAAGTTGCGTGGTATGTATTTATTATACCACATTTATAGGATTCTCGCAAAGGGGAATTTTATACATTTTATCAGAATCTCGTTCTTCTAATACTAGACAAACCGATACTTAACAATGCAGACTCTACAAAGGGTCTTTTTTTGAATCTTCGCTTATATCTAGTATACTTCCTTCTCGAAAGAATATGGGCTAGCTCCTTTGATTCTTCAGAAGAATCTCCCAGGCTCTTAATCTCTCCATAAATGTAGTAGATTAGAGAGGGAGTGTACCTGAAAAGGTTAGCCTTTGAAAGTATTATCTTTATCAAAGTCCTTTTCAAAACAACCAAT
>JGI24712J26585_10003489_pt1 | contig 12365 bp, 9 predicted proteins | sample BioPla3DNA2_FD_26585 | JGI IMG/M metagenome (IMG submission 26585)
TAATACTTGCCCAATTTACTAATAATAACTGTTCATGCAAAAAATAAGTTAAGAGTGATGCAGGCTATATTAGTTTGCATCACTTGTTCATTAAATATAAACCCGAATGGAAGATAAAATGATAAATATAATAAAGAAAATAATAGAAAATACAATATATATAATTAAGGAAATATGGGGTTTTGATAAGAAACTAGTTATCATAATTATTTGTTCTATTCCTGTGGCCGTTATCTTATCAGTTTTAGACCTATATTCACCGGCTATTATTATAGGAGCATTAAAAAACTCAACTAAAGTTAAAGATTTAGTTCTTATTATATTAGCATTATTAAGTATAAAAAATATTATGTATTTATTTAATAATTACATAAATTCTATAAAAAATGTATCTGAGCATAAAATGGTTTTACATTTCATATCAATACTGGCCGAGAAGAAAATGGACGTAGATTATGATAGTTTAGAATCGCCAGAAATTAAGCTAAAAGCGGAGAAAGCAAACCAAGCTACCAGTAGCAATCATACAGATGCTATGCAAATACAAAATACAATTGCATCATTGTGTACGAATCTTCTAAAATTCGTTATATATAGTGGTGTATTATGCATGTTAAACCCAATAATCATTTTAGTGTTGCTAATCACAGCTGGATTAGAATATATAACAATTATTTGTATTGATTCATACGAAAATAAAACAAAAGATAAAAGAGTACAAGTTTCAAGAAAATTGTGGTATGTAGCTAATATTTCTGATAATTATAGTGCTGCAAAAGACATTAGACTATTTGGACTAAAAGGGTGGTTATCAAATTTATCGAATATATATTTAAAAGAGCACAAAAGTATATTCAACAAATTAGCTAAAAGGAAAATACTCTTCTCTTTACTTGATTTATTAATCATTTTATTAAGAGACGGTTTAGCATACTGGTATCTATTTTCAAAAATTTTTAGTGGAGAGTTAAGTGTAGGAGAATTTGTACTTTATTTTTCGGCCATAAGTCAGTTTGTTGAAATATTAGGGAACGTTGTTTTTAGCTTTGAGGGTATACAAAAAGCAAGCTATCAAATTACTGATATAAGAGAATACTTGGGCTTAAAAAATAAATTTAATAGAAATAAAGGACCTGATATACCAAAAGGTAATACAATTATAGAGTTAAAAAATGTTAGTTTCAAGTATCCTAATTCAGATGATTATATATTACATAACCTAAATTTGAAAATACATGAGAATGAAAATATTGCTTTAGTTGGTATGAATGGAGCAGGAAAGACTACATTAATTAAAATATTGACAGGTATGTATGTTCCAACAGAGGGATATATAACAATTAATAATATACCGATCAATGATTATAATCGAGATGAATATTATAAATTATTCTCAGCAGTTTTTCAAAAGATAAGTATTCTACCAGTATCTATAGCCGACAATATAACAATTGGTAAAACAGAGGAGGATAAATTACATTCGTGTATTCATAATGCTGGTATTACTAAAATGATCAGTTCTCTTAAGAATGGTTATAATACCTTACTTAATAAAGAGATAAATTACGATGCTACTGAATTATCTGGTGGAGAAAAGCAAAAGCTTATGTTAGCACGTGCACTGTATAAAAATGGGCCAATATTCGTATTAGATGAGCCAACAGCTGCATTGGATCCAATTGCGGAGTGTATAATATATGAAAAATATAATAGCTTTACAAATAATAAATCCTCCATATTTATTTCACATAGATTAGCATCAACTAAGTTCTGCGATAAGATTGTTCTATTAGAAGATGGAGTAGTTGCCGAATATGGATCGCATGATGAATTAATGGAGAAAGGTGGCAAGTACGCTAAAATGTATGAGATTCAAAGTCAGTATTATAGATAAGGGTACTTGAATTATTTTTTGAGGTGTAAAAATATGGGGAATACATATATAAGCAAAATTCAAAAAGAATTTGGATTATTATTAAGAGGAATAAAGATTGTTATTAAAATAGATAGTGTGTATTTAGTTCAGCAAATCTTCAGGGCTATTTTATCAGCTATTACTCCATTTGTAGGGGTATATTTTACTGCACAGATATTAAATGAGATTTCTGGAAATAGAGATGCCAATAAGTTAATTATTTATGCAGTGCTAGTATTAGTGATCAGTCTAATTTTTTCATGGATAAAAGAAACCTTGAATGCACTTATTATGGTGCATCAAAATCAATGGGATTCGAAGGTAGAGCTTTATTTTAACAAAATTAATTATGAGATGGAGTTTATTTACTTAGAAAATCCAGATGTTAAGTTATTAAAGAACAAAATAAAGACAAATAATAATGCAACATATGCTGGACTATCAATGATAGTTAATTTAGCATTTTCGATTGTTACTAATCTCTCTTCATTGATTGTATCTTTATTTCTTATGAAAGGATTATTTAGTAGTACAACAGTTATTAACTCAGATTCAGTATATTTGAAAATACTTAATTCTAAATGGGTTATAGTTGTATTTATTGTTATTATCATGTTGTTACAAGTAATTACAATTATAAATAATAACAAAGAAATCAAAGAAGAATATAGAGAATGGAGTAAACTTCCAGAGTCAAATAAATTAATTGGTTATTACAATGAGATGTTAAAAGATAATATAGGAGCTATGGATATTAGGTTGTATAGTCAAAAAGATCTTATAATGAGCGAAGTTGGTAAATGGACTGATAATCCCACATATATTCGTAAAATATCAAAAATAAAAGAACGCTATGGAAAAATTAATATTATCATAACAGCTATTGTTGAAATCTTTATAAACTTGTATATCGCCTTAAAAATTTATAATGGAATGTATATGATTGGATACTTTATTCAGTATACAGCTGCAATTCATAGTTTTACATCATCGTTAACCGGTTTTATTAATACAGTTAGTAGGTTATTTGTTAATAATAAGTTCTTAGTTGATACATTTACTTATTTTGATTATCCAAAAGAAAATGTAGATAATAAGCATAAACAAAGTATTCCACTAAAAAGTGCACATACTATAGAATTTAAAAATGTAAGTTTTCAGTATCCATCAAGTGATAAACTAGCGATAAATTCATTGAATCTGACTATACATACAGGGTGTAAATATGCAATTGTAGGGATGAACGGTAGTGGTAAGTCAACCTTTATTAAGATTCTATGTGGACTTTACAAGATTAAGAGTGGAACCGTATTATTAGATGGACAAGATATCACAACATATAAGCGAGATGAATATCGTGATTTCTTTTCAGCAGTTTTTCAAGACTTTAATTTGTTCTCTTTTCCATTGGGACAAAATATATCGGGTAGTATGGAATATGACAAGAAAAAAGCAGAGTTATGTTTAGATAAGGTAGGATTTACAGAACGTTACTCGACCATGGATAAAAAACTAGATACCATCTTATATAAAGTGTTTAGTGAAGATGGGGTAGAAATATCAGGTGGTGAGTCACAGAAAATAGCTATTGCAAGAGCGTTGTATAAAGACGCACCAGTCTTGATTATGGATGAACCGACTTCTGCATTAGATCCAAATGCAGAATTAGAGATATATACAAGACTAAATGAGATTGTTAATCAAAATACGGTTATATTTGTATCACATCGACTTAGTTCCTGTAAATTCTGTGATAAAATATTAGTTTTTGATGAAGGTAGATTAATACAACAAGGAAGTCATAATGAGTTATTACAAGATGAATTAGGTAAGTACAATGAGATGTGGACTGCACAGGCGCAACATTATGCGGAGTAAAGACTATAACAAGGGAGGTCTATATATTGGAAATAAGTAATAATAAATTTGGTTGGGTAAAGATATTACTATATTATTATATTATTAGATTATTAATTCGGATATTTGATTTTTATTTCATGTCATTACCTAATTTACAAAAATATATTGAAAATAATAAGTTTTTCACAGAATCGTTTGGAAGCAATATACTTTGGACATACTATGAAATTGTTCCTCTCATTATCCCCATTGCTGTGGTTTTATTATTTAACTATTTTATCTTACATAAAAAACTTGTAAGTATTGGATTTGTAAAAAATAAATGTTGTAAAAACATATTAATGGGTATAGTAATTGGTTTTGTACTTTTCACTTTATGTATGATTTTTGCAATAATATTTAGGGGGGTATCAATAACAGGAATATCAAAATCAGCTGATTTTACAGGATTATTAGTATACTTTGTAGGATTTTTAATCCAAGGAATGGAAGAAGAAGTTTTATATAGAGGCTTTTTATATCAATCACTTAAGGAAAAAAGCTCTATATCTTTTGCAGTAATATTAAGTTCATTATTATTTTCTATAAGTCATTGCAATAATAATGGATTTGAATTTCTTGCATTTATAAATTTATTTTTATTTGGTGTGGTAGCAGCACTTATATATCAAAAGTACAAAAATATATGGATGGTAGCGGCTTTCCACGGAACATGGAACTTTGTTCAAGGTAATATTTATGGTATTCATGTAAGTGGTAATGAATTTGACTATATGCTTTTTGATACTACTATTAAGGCTAATAAATCTATAATAAATGGTGGAAGTTTTGGTTTAGAAGGAGGCATAGGGGTTACAGTAATTATGCTGTGTGCTGTAGCACTAATCATCTATTTAGACTATTCACATTATATGGACAGAAGTATTACCGGAAGAAGGAAAGTCTGTTGAAGACGAGCAATGTAAATTTACGAATGAAATGATTAATAAGTATGAAAAGAAATTAGGAGAAAAAGTAAGTCCTATTATACAATTGGTCAAGAGGTATCATTTAAAGATCAAAGTGGTAAATTAAATAAGTTTGTACATGTAACAGTTAATACCGAGGAACAAAGTATGGATAGTTTGGATAAGATAATTAAGATACTTGAAAAACACAATACTTACGGGTATAATATCATTTATTGCTGTCATATCCTTAATAGTGGGTGGTGTAGGTGTTATGAATGTAATGCTTATTACTGTAGCTAGCAGAACGAAAGAAATTGGGATATGTAAGTCATTAGGAGCAACTAATAATATGATAAGAATTAGATTCTTGGTGGAATCAGTATTAATAAATTTAATATGAGTTACTTACAAAAGGGGAAATTAAAATGGACATATTTGAAAAATGTTATAATTACACAGCACCAGATAAAGTAAAGGAAGCGGGACTTTACCCATATTTTCATTCCTTACAATCAAAACAGGATGTGGAGGTTGTTATGGAAGGAAAAAGACGTATTATGTTAGGTTCGAATAATTATCTTGGACTTACTGCAGTACCAGAGATAATGGAAGCCGGCATCAAAGCAATTGAGGATTATGGAACAGGATGTAGCGGTTCTCGAATACTAAATGGTACATTTGATTTCCATTTAGAGTTAGAAAAAGAATTAAGTGATTTCTTAAGACAGGAAGATACAATGACTTTCTCAACAGGATTTCAAGCAAATTTGGGAGTCATAGCAGGATTACTCAATAAAAATGATTATGTAATATGTGATAGAGAAAACCATGCTAGTATTTATGATGGTTGTAGATTAGGTTATGGAAAAATGTTAAGATATAAACATTCTGATATGGAGGATCTTGAGAAGAAATTAATATTAGCAGAAGATCATGCTAAACTAATAATCACAGATGGTGTATTTTCAATGAGCGGAGATATAGCAAACCTTCCAGAAATCATTCGTTTAGCTAAAAAATATGATGCTCGTGTTATGGTAGATGATGCACACGGCTTAGGGGTCTTGGGAGATGGTGGAAGAGGAACTGCTAGTTATTTTGATCTTGAGAAAGAGGTAGATATCTATGTTGGTACATTTAGCAAATCGCTTGCAAGTTTAGGGGGATATGTTTCAGCTAAAAAGAGTATAATTAACTATTTAAAACATAATTCAAGACCATTTATATTTTCTGCTTCAATACCACCATCAAATGGTATAGTTGCCCTTGAATCTTTAAGGTATATAAGAAAACATCCAGAAAGAATAGAAAGATTACATGCACTTGTACGTTATACTAAGAACGAGATGAAGCAGGCTGGACTTAATATTATTGAATCTAATGTACCGATCATACCAATATATACATATACATTTGAAAATACGTTGATTAAATCTAAAAAAATATATGATGCAGGTGTATATGTCAATAATGTTATACCACCAGCAGCACCAGAAGGACAGTGCTTACTTAGAACTTCTTTAATGGCAAACCATACGGAGGAGCTTATAAAAGAGGCTGTTGAAATTATAGCAAAGGAACTTAGCTAATTATTGATATAAAGCATAATAGAAAGTGACTATCAGGAGGATATTTATATGAATAAGCAAAAATGTAGCTTAATGATCATAGTATTAATGATGGTGATTTTTGTATTCGGAGTTACGGGTTGTATGTCGAAAAAAGAAGAAACAAGTTCAGAATCAAAAAAATCGGGTGTTGAAAAAAATTATGGTTTAGCATATCAATCTGGTACATATAACATAGATGATAATGATTCTAAAGATACATTTGATGCCACGGATGTTGTACCTGATGAAAATACATTAATAACTAATTTAAAAAGTAAAGATTATGTTATAGAACAGACAGAAAAAGTATTTGATTCAAATATTAATGCTATGACTATTTCTGCTAAAAAGAAAAATTCATTCTGTGTAATCACATATCGTCTCAATCAAACGGATGCAGATAAGGTTTTTGAATTATATGAGAAGAAATTTATCGAAGATGATTACTATATAATGGCGAAGAATGGCACATTTGTTTATTGTTTTAGCGATGACATTAGCTTTAGGGATGCTGGTTTTAATGAATTGGCTAATTCTGGTATACAATATATTAATCATGATAATTTTAAGGCTAGGTAATAATCAATAGAAAGTGCATCAAAAGATGACGTCTAGCTATATAAAGATCATTGCGATAAGCTAATGTTGTCATTTTTTGATGCATTTTTTATGTAAGCGGTAAAACGAATGTACCTATTCAATAATATATCATTTCTGAGATAATGAGAAAAGTAAAGGAATTCAGATTTGCATAAATATTCAATAAAGAACTGATATGAAGAAATTCTAAAGACTGTCTGATAAAGATAAATTATATGTATTTAACGAAGATGGGGGAACGAAAATGGAATTTGGTTACTTTTGATAATCAAGTTTCTTTTTATATTTAGAAAGTAATTGATTCTTTTTGATGAAAATCATATAATTAGATAATTGGGTAGGTTTTGGAAAATTAAAAACTGGATTTTCTTGCGTAGTTACTAATACTACTAGCTATTGAGTTTTTTGAGAATATCTTATTAGACAAAATAATATGATGTTTTAGCCGTACATTAGCAATGAACGAAATGGAGCTGAGTGTGTGATAATAGTTTTAAAATTTATACTTAAGAGCATAAATGAAAAGAAGTTTAGGACTTTTCTTGTCATATTTGCAATTGCAATATCTACAGCATTAGTATTTGCTTCAATTGCAATATCAGATACTTTTGTAAAAATGCATATAGAGAGAATGAAACAGTACTATGGAAATGCTGAGATAATGATATATGCCAATTCTAATTCCCCATCTAGTGTGTTTTATACAAAGCCAGCGGAGGAAGTCTTAGATCAGTTAGAATATATTATTGGAGTAATTTCTTCTTCAGCGGGATATAAGTCTAGTAGTAATGAAACGGTAAATATAAGTGTACAGGGAATAGATTATGATGATCTACAGAAAATGAACCCATTAGCCATTAAAACAGAAGGTGAGCTTTATCCATTTGATGGTAGAAAAATCATAATAAATAGTGTTATGGCTGAAAAATACAAACTAAGTATTGGAGAACATATTGAGCTAGAATTCAATAACGGAAACAAATACAGCTTTATGATATGTAGCATAGCTTATCCAACAGGTATGTTAGCTGAAAGTGGACAAAACAACGTTGTAATTGTTCCAAGAGAAGCTCTAAGTTCAATTTATGATATTAGAGGAAAAGTTGCAGGCATATACATAAAGTCAAAAAATTCTAACGAAATACCTCTTTTAATAAAGGAACTTTCAAAAATTTATAGTAGGTATACAGTATGTGAACCGTTTACAAAGGAAGAGATAAAGCATAACACCAGCCAAATGGCTACTCCGTTTAAACTCATGACATTTATTGTTTCGTTTATGAGTATATTCATTATTTATTCTTCATTTAAGGTAATAATGGTAGAAAGGATGCCTATAATAGGAACTTTTAGAAGTATAGGATCTACTAGGAAAATGACCAATTTGGTCATGCTGATAGAAAGTTTTGCATATTCCGTATTTGGTGGATTTATAGGCTGTGGATTAGGAATAGGTGTATTGTATTTTATGGCAGAAAATAGTAAGCCGTCATGGATGAGCAATGTGGGAACAAGCATAGAATTTAATGCTTTTCAGTTGATTGGTTCATTTATTTTTGCAGTGGTTTTGTGTTTAGGAAGTTCATTGGTTCCAATTATAAAAGTGTCAACAATATCTGTTAGAAATATTGTACTAAACTCATTAGAAAATAAAGAAGTAAATAAATTACTGAGAGTTGTGGTAGGGATTATTTTTTTAGTAGCATCAATTGTTTTTCCATGGTATGTACCTAGAAGCATGGCTCTATATATAAATGCAGTATTTATGGTTTTATCTATAGTATCAGTTATTCTTCTAATACCTTATATAACGGCTGTTTTCGTTAAAGTGTTTGAAAAGGTTTATTCTATTTTATTAGGAAATGAGGGATTACTTGCAGCTAAAAATTTAAGGGAAAACAAAACAATGCTTAATAGTATTTCACTTTTAGCCATAAGTATTTCGAGTCTACTAATGATAAATACTGTTAGCTATAGTGTAGTAACTGAGATTACAAATTATTATAAAGATGCTTTGTATGATATTACGGTACAAATAAATAATGCCAATAGAGATAATGTGAATGTAATTAATACTATTGAAGGAGTAGATGATGCATACGGAATATTTGAAGCTTTTAATACTGAAGTGGTTGGGACTAATTACCGAATAACTTTAATACAGGGGATAGATACAAATAAATACTTAAAATATTATGATCTGGATATTTCGGAAGATAGCAAAGATGTTATATATAGTTTAGATGCAGGCAGAAATATATTAGTCACATATAATATTAAAGATAAATATAATCTGAAAAAAGGCGACAATATTAAGCTGCGATTCGAAAAAGGTGAAAAGAGTTATAAAGTTATAGGTTTTTTTAACAATGCGATGGAGTCAGGAGACATTGCTCTTGTATCAGAAAGGTTTTTAAAGCTTGATAATGATCAAAAGTATTATTCGCGCATTTATGTAAAAGCTTCTATGGGACTTGCTACAGTAACGGGGAATATAAGAAGTCAATTTATAAGAAAGGAGCCTCGTATTATGACTGTTGACGAATTAGAAAAAATGGACAGGAGAAATTATGACCAAATGTTTAATATACTAAAGGGATTCACTATTATGACGATTATAATAGGTATATTTGGTGTGATTAATAATTTAATAATAGGATTTTTGAAGAGAAAACGGGTGCTTGCTATTTTTCGTTCTATAGGTATGGCAAAAGTACAGATTGTAAAAATGATTATTATAGAGTCGCTTACTGGTGGAGTTATAGGTAGTGTAGTGGGTGTATTTGCTGGGATTCTTATGGTTTTTATAACACCTTGTGTTTTGAAAGCAATTGATATGTCGGTTCCAATGCATTTTTCCTTAAATATAATGATTACGTCGTTTTTGGCTGGGTTAGTTATAAATTTTATAGCATCAATAAGTCCAGCTTTAAAATCATCGAAGCTTAATATTATTGAAGCAATAAAATATGAATAAGATGTTTAAGAAGGAGATGAATTAGTGGAATCTATAATCCAAGCTGAAAGTCTAATATATACGCTTTTGGATTAATATTAATTGAGGTGATAACTTGAAGGTTTTGTTGGTTTAAGATGATAAAACAATTGCCTATGGTTTGGAATACTCTTTAAGAAATATTAAACACCCTAATATAACCATATAACCTTTCCCTTTTTAATCGTAAGCATATTTGTGTTCGAAGAAAATGGAAAATGCCCCCTTGAGGTGGATAAGTGAATTACATTTACTTATCCACCTCAAGGGGAGCATATCACACCTTATTTTATTTAGCCATTTCGATTTCTAAAGTAACATTAAAGTCCGGCATCAAAAAGCCATCATTATTATCAATGCTTGATTGAAGCAATACAGTTGTCTGACCGTTTTGCTGAACTGCTTTATCTGCAATGTATGTAACTTTACCTTTATAGGTTCTAGATTTGTCTGCTTGAGGAATAATAGTTACTTCAGAACCTAGTTTTACATCTTTAATAAATTCCTCCGGAACATTGGACTCAATGATTAGCTTGTCAAGATTTAAAAGGCTGACAATCTTTTTGGAGGGACTCAATGCTTCACCCTTAACGTAGCCGGAATCATAGACTATTGAGTTGTCTATATGTGATATTACCTTGTTTCCGCTTATGTTAGGTACGTTTATTTTATCGTTCATAAGCTTTATTTCACTTTCACATGCCTTAATCTTTTCATTTATAATTCCGTTGTTAATGCTGTTTGATTTTTGCTTTATTGAAAACTCAAGTTCTTCTATTTGGGTATTTACTGAATCAGTAATTTTTTCAATGCCGGACTGGTTATCAAATACCAATTTTTCATTTGCTTCAACACTCTTTTTAAATACATCATAATCAGCTTGAGAAATAGCACCACTAAGCAGCAGCGACTCCTTGTTTTTTTGCTCTTTTTGAGATTCTGCATATGCTTTTTTTGCCACAGCTAGGTCATTAATAAGCTTTTTTAGTTCTGGATGACTGTTGTCATTTAACTGTTTTTTTAGCTTTGATAGCTCTTTATTTAGCTTATTAAGCTCAACATCTGTATCTGAAAGCTGTTGCTTTAACGACTTAAGTTCAATTGTTTTAGAGTTTATCTCATTTAAGTAGGCATCGTAGTTTATTGTCAGCAAAACATCGCCTTTTTTAACCTTTTGCCCCTCTTTAATATTTACCTCATTAATAACAGCAGGGAAATCGAACCAAATATCCGTCACATCGGTAGATTTTACAATTCCGAAAGTGTCAACTGTTTCGGCCTTCTGTGGTGCTTGTGTATTCATAGTGCCTGCATTACTGCTCTGAGTGGAGCAGCCTGCACAAAACAGTAACATTGTCGATGCTAAAGCAATTAAAATATATTTCATTACTAATTCACTCTCCCGTCTTTTACATTAATAATTCTATTGCCGTATTGAGCAGCTTCTGTTGAGTGGGTTACCTGTATAATTGTTTTACCCTTCTCGTCATTAATAGTCTTTAGAAGCTGCATAATTTCCGTACCTGACTTGCTGTCAAGATTTCCGATTGGTTCATCGGCAAGTATAATTTCGGGCTCATTGATAAGTGCCCTTGCTATGGCAACTCTTTGTTGTTGACCGCCTGACAATTCTCTTGGAGTATGATGCCGTCTGTCGGACAGCCCCACGATTTCAAGAAGCTCTTCTAAGTTTTTCTTACACGACTTAGAGCTTTTTCCGTCAAGTAGAACGGGAAGAAGAATGTTTTCTTCTACGTTAAGATTTGGAATGAGATTATAAAATTGAAATACAAAACCTATATCTCTCCGTCTCATAATACTTTCATCCCTGTCTTTCATGACAGACAATTCTTTACCCATGATTCTGACACTTCCGGAGGTTGGCTTATCAAGTCCTCCAATAAGATAGAGCAATGTGCTTTTGCCAGAACCAGACGGTCCCATGATGGAGACAAATTCTCCATTGCCAATCATAAGATTTATATTTTTTAGTACATCCACATCTAGATCGCCTAGTTTGTAGGTTTTACATAGCTCCGTTATTTTAACTGCTGCTTCCAATAATACCTCTCCCTTCAATATCTTCTATCCCTGCTTATGGGGCAATTATTCATACTTTATAGCCTCCATGATGTTCATTTTTGATGATTTTAATGCTGGACTAATACTTGCAAGTATTGTTATTGCTATACCGCCTATCAATGCATATATAAAGAGGGATGTGTTCAGATGTATTTCAATCGGAAGATTCATTCCTTCTAAAATATAGCCTATATTCATAATTAGAACAAACCCTGATGCTATACCAGCAATGCCGCCTATTATGCCCCCTGTAATAGATAGGTATTTGCTTTTTTCATAATATCATATAAAATTCTGTTTTTCACTACTAAAAGCAAAAAATTATCCAAAATAATATCCATTCGCTTTAATTT
>JGI24712J26585_10003494_pt1 | contig 12354 bp, 13 predicted proteins | sample BioPla3DNA2_FD_26585 | JGI IMG/M metagenome (IMG submission 26585)
TAGTTTTGTAATTATTTTTAATAATTACTTTATACCTTAAAAAGCGTTACTAGGACATTTTAAAATGGTTCAACTAGGACATTATCATATTGGAGCAACAATTAATCTCTAAAATATATACCCATTAATTCACCTTTATCAAGAATATGATCCTCCATTGCTTTTTCTATATCTTCCCTACCAGAACCGCTTGTCTGCAAACTAAAAATCGTGTCTAGCGCATAGACTTTAAAAAAATAACGATGAGTTTCTCCTTTAGGAGGACATGGTCCTTCATATCCAATTTTTCCAGATGTATTAGCTCCTAAAATACCATCAAGAGGTAAACTATCTTCTCTTATTTCTTTTACATTTGGATCTATATTAAAAACAATCCAGTGGGTCCAAACTCTTTTTGGGGCATCTGGATCGTCAACAATTAAAACTAAGCTTTTAGCTTCTTCTGGCACGTCCGCGATATGAAGACCTGGATTAATATTTTTTCCATCACAGGTATACTTTTGAGGTATTAATTCATTATTTGAAAATGCAAGACTTTTAATAATTATCATACTTAAATTATAGCATTATTTTGATTAATTAAAAATATTTTACAAAGGTAAAATTTTTGGGTAATATAAGATTATGAATGATGAATTACAAATCTGGCCAAAATATTATAGCAATCAATTAATTGTTAATAAAAATATAAATTCGAGTATTGCCATTGTTACAGGATGGACAAAAAAGGAAGATGTTTTTAAAGAATTATCAGAAAAATCTAAAGAAAAAATATCGGTAATTGGTCAGCTATATTCTAAAGAAGGAATTAATTTTATCATTAGGAATTTGTTTTTGAATCCCAATATTAATTTTTTAATTATTACTGGAAAAGATTTGTCTCAAAGCTTGAAAGAATTCAAAAGTTTTTTAAATAAAGAAAAAAAGAGTTTTATTCACGAAGAAATTCCTGAAGATAAAATCAAGGAATTCATAGAATATTTTAGTAAGCATTCTCTTTTTCTAGAACCGCAAGAAATTGATCCTGCTATTCAAAATTTAAATCTATCAGATCTTCCTAAAAAATGGATTAATGAACCTCTCAATTTTGAAGATCACTTAGCAAAAAGCGTAAACGCTTTTCCATCTGAAAAAGTTGGTTTTAGAATTGAAGGTAAAAGAGTTCCGGAGGTATGGCTTAAGGTTTTAGATAGAATTTTAAAATTTGGATTTGAAAAAATGAGTGCTTATGGGGAAAAACAAAGAGAATTAATTGATATTATAACTGTCATTAATAATGACGATCCTGACAACCCATCACTTCCGCCATATCTATACTTCAATAAAAATGATTTAATAAATTATTATCCTCAAATGATGACAGATTGTGTTTTTGAAGGAGTGGAATATACATACGGAAGCAGACTTAGAAATCATAATGGAATTAATCAAATTAAAAATATTATTGAGGAATTAAAAAGAGAAAATTATTCTCGAAGAGCAATAGCTTTTACTTGGAATGTAGAAAAGGATTGTAAAAATGTAAAGTCGCCTTGTCTTGATTTAGTACAAGCTCTTGTTCAGGACAACATCCTTTATGTAACTGCTTATTTCCGTTCTAATGATATGTATAGAGCATGGCCTCAAAATACTTANGGACTTTTAAAAATTCAAAAGGAAATAGCAGAAGTATTGAACCTTAAAATTGGTAAACTAGTTATTGTATCTTGCTCTGCTCACATATATGAACGAGATTTTCTCGAAGCTCAAAGAATGGTTGAAAGACATAAGCCAAAACTAGAATGTGAAATTGACCCAAGAGGAAATTTTGTAATTGAAATTGATAATGAAATATGTGTCAAACATATTGATGCTAATGGAAATTTTCTTCAAGGGTTTAGAGGTAAAAATGCCCAAGAAATTAGAGATCAAATTAGTACATTTATAACAGATGCTGCACATGCAATTTATTTAGGCACTGAACTTCACAAAGCTGAATTAGCATTAAAGAATGGTTTAAAATATATTCAAGATCAAGACTAAGAATATTTCATAGCATTTTTAATTATTTCTCTCATTAGTTCAAAATTATTATTTTTACTATAACTTTTTAAAAAATTTAACGGATTCATAAATTTTCTATCTAAAGATTCTTCATTCTTATTGAATTCATATATTTTTCCAACTTTTGCTGATAAAATTAACATATACGTTGGCTCTTTATAGTAATATGACCTAATAATGGTTGAAACTTTACAATCTTTAATTTCAACATAAGCTTCTTCTATAACCTCTCTTTTTGCCGTTTCAAAAATATTCCTATCTCCACCCTCTACATGTCCTCCAGGAATATCCCATCCTCGTTTTGATAACTTTACCGTTAAAATTTCTTTAGAATCATTGAGAACAACAACGGAAACACTTGTTATTTTCTTATTTTCAATTTTTTTAGTTTTAAGTAATTTAAAAATCATTTTATATTTTTATATAATATATTTATCAATATATCAACAGCAAAATCGCTGTTAAAACTTTTTGGATGTATTTTGATATTATGTATTTCTATAGTATCTATTATACGCATCTCGCAAGGCGCTTAAAGTGACCGAATTTGTCTGTCTTGTATCCTACATTATCGTCTATAAAAGTTTAATAAATTAAATTTGCAAATTAATCTTCTTACTCTTTTTTATGTTTTTTTGAAAAATAAAAATATCATCGATATTACCTTTCTTTTTTGGAAATTTTGCGCTTATAGGATATTGTCTTCCATTGCAGTTGAGTATAAAGGCAAACATTTTATCTGGATCCTCCAAATAACTTTCCAGGTCCGGATAACTTCTTAGCATTTCTACATTTTGTTCTCGCTTTTCTTCTCTTAACTTTTCAATTATTTTTTTATATTCACATAAAACATTTTCTCTTTTACCGGTAACGGCCTCAACAGCCTCAGCAGCCATTCTATAACTAGCAAATCCCCAATTTAGAGGAGCATTTTTAAACTCCTCTTCTGTTTCAACTTCTTTCCAATAATCATCAAGATCCTGAAAGTCTAATATCGATTCTTTATTATCATTCAATCTAATAACTGCTTGCAACTCATATTGCTCATCTTCATTTAAAAGAGTCGCTGTTCCGCTGTAATCATTACTTAACACAAATCCATTTTCAACTACACATGAACTTGGAATATCGGGTAAAATTGTTGGATTTATCATTATTAATATATCCACATCGCCTGGACTAAATTCTAATGCTGAAGCAGTATGAGTTTCATATCCTTCTTTACTTAAAGCCTCCATAGCTTTTTCATCAATATCCACATAAATCACTCTACTTTCTGGAAACGCAGAAGATGGAGATACATCATATGCGCCACAAGGATGATAAACTACATCTTCTTTTGGATTAAACCTTTCTTTAAACAACGAATACTTTTTAACTAAATCAGGATTTATTTCTATCTCTCTTGATTCGAGCTTATTTTCAAAAAAAGAATCTAAGTTCCCTATTTTTTCATTTTTCATAATATTATTTTTTAAATATTATATCTAGTAATTTAAATATCTCATATCTCATTCATTTAGCATACCTCCAAAACATTATACTGTCATGTCAGACTTATCCATTACAAAACCGGCATGAAATGATAAACGCTTTCTAATACAAAATGACCATGAAATTAATCATACTCATCTTGCAAAAACGTGTAAACCGAAGCATTATTGTTGTATGAATATAACAATGAACGATAAGCACATAGTAAACATATCTCAAATAAAAGAATTTGCAAAGGTCAATATATTAGGCTTTTTTTAACGCAAAAATCCCATATTAATTCATGAAATTTCTTGCAATTTACATACCTTATGCCGTGCTCAAAGTGACTGAACACTTTGAGATACAGCTTTTGGAAAGCCTTGTTTTATATAGCTTTCCATGTTTATTATTATTTTTCTTGTTCTATGGGTCTCGTGCTACTAATATTTTTTTTCTTAAGAAATGGTTTATATATCTCTAATATTTCCTCATCGCTCATTGAAAGTAATTTTCTAAAATTTTCTGGCTCTAAAATTTCTTCGTATTCTTCTAGTATAAATTCTGCTATAGAGTACCCCGCAAGATGTCCGTATTGTTCGTCAAAAAAATAATTTATGTTTTTTTGTTTACCCTCCACTTTTGAATATATTCCGTTTTTGCTAGGTTCTAATATCTCAGGATCGTCACCCAATTCTTCCATCATTTGTTTTTTTTCTTTCCAATCTTCAAAAACCTGCATTTCTCCTATTAAAAAATTCATAATATCTTTATGCAAACCAGAAGGATCTATCTTTTCTGGATTTTTTAAATAATTTAAATGGATTTTTTCCCATATTGAAAAATCTTTTTTAATCTCTGGAATTTTTAAAAAAATTTCTTGTATTACATTTAAGTAAAAAGCGTTAGAAGACTTTTCTAAAAAATTTTCAAGTCCCTTATTGTTTCTTGCATTTAGGAAACAAGAAAGATATTTCATGGTTCCTTCATTTTTAATATGATTTCTTTCATTATAACGAGATTCTTTAAATTCTGGAAAATATTTTACAACAAATGCTTCTCCTAATCTGCCAAATAATTCATCAATAGCAATATTCTCAAAACGATTATCATTTATTTTTGAATTAGGTTTTTTTATCTTTTTACGATAAAAATGCATTATCTCTTCTCCAAGATATACAAAATTATTAGTATTTCCTTCTCCAATAACAATTAAATTATTATCAATATTATAAAAAGTTTTAGAATTACCAGCGATGTTTACAATTTTCGGAAGATCTTCTTCTCCTAAAGATAATCCTAATTTTTCATTTACTGAATTTAAAATCATTATTGGCATTGATTCCTTATCTTCAATGAATATTTTTTCTTTAAAACTATCTAAAACTTCGATTTGTTTTTCTGTCTTTTTAGCCTCTAAATTACAAAAGTTTTTAAATTCATAACTCTCTATAAAAGGAATTAATTTATTTTTAGTTACATCCTTAACTTCTTGCTTGAAACATTTAACATCTTTTTCTTTATCTATTTCAAGAATTTCTCTCATCTGTTCACTTGCTTCAATTTCGTTAAAAGTTTTTTCTGGATTATGATTATTTGGTTCTTGCTCAAATTTAATTTTCATATTTATTTATAATAAAAAATACATAAATAAAAGAGTATTTCCATCATAATTAATTGTTAATAACTTGTTTATTATCCTAATCATATGTTTCTGTATTTTAACGCGTCTCGTACCGCGCTCAAAGTGGCTGAGCACTTCAAGTTGTAAATATTAAATCTCTAATACCTGCAATGCTTTCTCAAGTATTTTTATTTTTTCTTATTCTACGCTCTTCGTGCATGTATTTATTATAGCAAAAAATATCTAAATTGCTATGCCTAAAATTTTAAAAAATAAATTATATTTTCTGCCAATTTAACCATCTCATTCACCCCCTCTTATTCACTTTCTCCTGCATAGTTTCGAAAACTACAGAAGGTTTGTAATTGAAATCTATTTCAATTGCAGCGCCTAATATTCCTTCGCTTCCAAAACGTTTACTTTGCAATAAAAGCTTTTTCCAATATATTTTTAAGTCTTGATCTGGTAATATATCTTTTTCTAATAAATTATTCAACATATAAACTGACACAAAAATCAATTCTGTCATAGCATCTTTATTTGCTGAAAAATCCATAAAATTCTCTACAAATAATAAAAATCCATTTAATGCAATAATATTTTTTTGTTCAAATGTTAAATTCTTATCTACCCTTCTGCCTTCATCTAAACAATAAGGACATGGTTTATCAGCTAATACAATTCCCTTCTTACAGTGTTCGCAAAGTATCTTTAGCTTATCATTAACCTTCTTTGCTTTAATAACCGTATCAGGGTTATTTAAACATAATTCTGATATTTCAAATAATGGAATATATCGTTTGAAATTTGAAGGATTTTCTAAAATATCATTTATTAATTTTTTAAGCTCTGGGATAATATTTTCTGGATTTTTGCCATCTTTAATCGTCTCTGAAACTGTTAATAATGAATCCATTTTCATATGTTCACTTGAAAGAGACTGCGCTACAATAACTTCTTTTTTTGTTTTTGGAAAATTACAACAAAACGGACAAGGAGTTGATGAATAATTTATTAATCTCCCGCAAAACTGACACACATAAATAATAGTAAAATTACCATCCTGCTTTTCTGATTTTTCATCTTGAATCTTTTTTGTTCCCTTAACGCCTCCACAAATAATTTTTGAAACTCCTTTTTCTTCTCTTCGCTTAATCCTTTATTTTTAAATTCCTTTATAATAAACGAATGTATGTATTTATATTCAGGAATCCAATTAGGAAATGCGTCTGCAAATTCATTTAAAAATCCTATCAAAATTTCCCTATCAGAAGATTCTTGCTCATATTCTTCCGATTTTAATTTTTTAAAAAGAATTTCTAAATCTTGTTGAATATTCATATTATAAGGCTCCTTTTCCTTTGATATTCTAACTAATAAATCTTGAAGGACTCTATGAGACTCTGGATATTTCTTAAATAAAATATCTGATTTTCTAAAATCAGTCACTCCTTTTCTCGTATATAGAAACGGCCCCTTATGTTTATCATTCCACCCGACAAAAGGCAATAAAACTATTAAACTTAGAAATCCCCACCACCCTAAAAAATATAAACTTATGTTAAATATAATAATGGCAATTATTATTCGTGTATTTGTTTTCATACTCCTAACTATTTAAAATTAATATATTCCTTTATTGAAGAATTAGAAAGCGTTATTAATTGCATTTTTTTAAATAAATTGCTATCTAACTCTTGGATATAATTATTATCTCCCCAATCAATTAATTGATCACATATATCATAAATATATATAATATGGTAATCTCTTGGATCAATCCCATGTTTAGAATAATCAAATTTTTCTCTATAATAATTTAAATATTTTATTATTTTATTATCTTCTCCCAATACAATATTTATAAAATCTTCTAATTCTTTAACAGAAAAACCCACATTTTTTTCAAAATCCTTTCTATTTTTTAATAAACTTTCAAAATAATACAAAATAAAAGCTTGAGTAATTAAAAAACATTCCCGACCATTATTATGCTGTCCATCCTTAATAACATCTATATAAATTTCTCCGTCTTCACTTTTATCAACAAAAAAGAAATTAAAATATGACCTTGGAAAAATTAAAACCCATCTAATAAAAAATCTTCTTTTATGTTAGGAAAATTAATCCTAGAAAATAAATCCGACTGATTATTAAATTCTTCTTCAAAATCCTTTATAATATTATTTTTAAAAAATAAACCCATAAATTTAAATAATAAAAACACCTTAAAATCTTAAGGTGCTTCTATCACTATTATTAATTATCACTAAATTGTATATTTTGTTAATCATGTTATTCCAACGCGTCTCGTAAGGCGCTCAAAGTGGCTGAGCGCTTCAAGTTAGAAATATTAAATCTCTAATACCCGTAAAGCTTTCTCAAGCATTTTTATTTTTTACTCTACGCTCTTCATATGCATTAATAAAATCTAAAACTATTAATCATATCCTCATCATAGCAATAATATGGCTTAATATTAGGATCTGTTCCAAATGTACATTCTTGACCTAATACAATTGACATCATTTTTTCTTTACCTGGATGATAAATAATCTTATATGAATAATTTATCATACAGTTGCTCTCTAAACCATTATTAAAGTTCCAATCGCTGCCATAAAGACTTAAATTATAATTTACCTGCCCATCTTTTACTTTATCCTTGATTTCACAGGTTGAGCCAAAATTATCTTTAATAACTTTAAGAATATCTTCTTCGTTGCTAATATTATTAATATTAATTTTCCATCCTAGAAAAGGTTTTTGAATCTCATTGGCTTCGAGTATATCTAAAGAATATATTATCTTTGTACAATCTTTAGTGAATTTTTGTTCCTCGGAGCTCCAGCCTGCATCGTAATAATGTTCGGGAGAGATATATACTGCTCCATTTTCATTATCTTCAAAAACCTTCAGGGGAGCACTCGCCATCTTATTATCAGGGCACCTGCAAGGAGTGGCTATCTCAAAAGGAAGCTTTATTGAAAAGCCTAAATCATCATTTTGATATAAATTCCAGTCGACATTTTCGTTAGGTTCTTCTAGATTAAGATTTTTATTTTGAGCTTTATTGTAAAAAAATACTATACTGAGTGTTAGCAACAACATAAAAAACAAAATAATGAGAATATTTTTATTTTTTCCATATTTTAAAAATATTTATATTAATACGTTTATATTGTAACATATTTAAAAAAGGAGGTGAATTGTTCGTTGTTAAACTTCAACAACGTAATAATTATTAGCGTTGCTTACTCCCGAACCATAGCAATTTATGGTGTGCTTCATGAATAGGCCATCGTAATGCCAATTTTGATCCCACACCTCGATTCCTGTTATAGTATATCCACTGTAGATATATCCTTTAAAAATTGCCGTATGTCCGTAGTAAGATTCACCCGAGAAAGTAGCTATGGCTGTGCCTGGAGCAACTCCGCCAATTTGTGACCTGGCTGCCTTTGATCCAGTTGGCTGTAACTATGTTGCTTCCACTCAACGCTTTTACTGCGCTAACGCACTCACCCCAGTAATACCCGTAATTGTCAGTAAATTGCGTATCTCCTCCGCAACCTCGGCTATAGCTGGCCACAAGATTCTCTCCGAAATATGACCAATAAGGTATCCCTCGTCATGATAAGCAAAGCCTGGCATACCATTAAGGCCATACAAGTTGAATGCCGTGATCGTCAATGGCGTACAAGCATTGACAGGAACTATTACGCTTAAAGATATTAAGCATAAATTCCGATTAAAGAAACTTTACTTAATTTCATCAATACACCATCCTGTTTTTTGTTTTTAACATAATCTCTCTCGTTTTCTAAATTAACAACCCACAAACAATGTAACACCTCCTTTGAATTACTAAACAAATATTAACATCTTACTATATATTATTTTCAACAATCTATACAAAAATATTCAACGAATGTTGCCCTCACGATTATTTTGGTTATTTTATAAGCACATATTTTTGACGCGTCTCGTAATTTATAACGACGTAAGTGCACCATCCCAAAATGCTGTTATGGTAACAGGTGAGGAAGGCATATCCATACTTTTTTATGGAAAACCAACTAAATGTGAATGGGCATTATTAAAAAGAAATAAGTTGAAGAATTTCTTGAAATGTCAAAAGAAAAGAAATATAATTTTTTTAAAAAATATAATTATCCTTATGGAAAAACTATATTAAAACCAAGCCAAAAATTATTATTTCTATCTTTAGTATTTATTAAATTTTTTATTAATTTAAAGTTTTGATTCATTGCTGTTTATCAAAATATATTTAGAACTAAATAGATAAAATAAAATTGTAAAAAAATATAAAGTTTTTAAAACTATTGTTCTTTGATCAGAGTAATTGTTATATAGTCATGTCTTTCGTCGGATAAACAATTATAAATCTTATAATTTTTAGGAACAATATATTCTTCGCATCCACCATTATTAAAATAGGTTATAAAAGTAATTGATTCTGGAAGATTGTTGCTTACAATATCTTTAGCATTAAAATAAAATTTGATATCATCTATATCTTTAGATAAAATCATTTCTGAATATTTAGAATTAATTATTGATTGACTTGCTAAATTAAAAATTTGTTCTTCTTCATTCCACTGAAATACTTTAAAAATATCCTCTTTAATAGCTTCATTTGGATTATCACAAAAATCATTGCAACACAATCCAGCAAATGAATTTGAATGCCCAGAAATAACCAATAAACCATCCCTGCTTTGTTTGTAATAAATACTATTAAATTCTCTTTCGTCTTCCATTAAATATCTTGGAAAAGAAAAAACTTCTTTTGGGACACCATTATAAATTCTATAAAGCAACATATTTTCATTAATCGTTACACATCCACCAGTAGTGGCATTACCGTTATAAGCTATAAAAAATGGTTTTCCATTATTGATAAAATAATTAGGAATAACATCTATGGTTGTTCCTATATGATGGGTAGAATAAATAAAAGACAAAACAGAATATTTTTCCCCTTTTTCAATTACATAAAAATAATCTCTTTCCATTAAAGAAGATATAAGATTAATTAAAACAACATCATTGTTATTCATAACATCAAATTTGCCTCTTTGAATTTTTTGATCCAATTCGAGACCAGCTAAATCATAACTTGCTATGATATATTCAATTAATTTTTCATTAGAATAAAAAATATCATCTGTAAGCTCTTGAGAGGCTATGTCCCATTCTCTACTATAAGTAATGTTATGGTCTCCATCAATAAAAGTTGCTTTTTCCTCTTTTTCTTTATATTCGGTTGTTTTTAATGAAATTTTTACCATTGCACAAGTAGGACACCCTCCATGAGTTCCTTTCTCTTGTTCATAATTAACACAACGGTGCAATTTGAAACCTTCTGGTATAATATATTCGTAAACTATTCCCATGCCCGGACAATATGCTTCAGTCCAAAATGTAATTGCTTTTGGCAAATTATTATTAACTATTTCTGTTGCGTGAAAATATTCTTTTGCTTCTTCATCTGTCATTTTGTCAGGATATACTTTTTGATTTTTTTCTTGGTTTTTCCCTACTTGATTATTTTTAATTTTTAATTCTTGATTCTGTTGTATATTTTGATTATCCTCTTTTTGCTTTTTATTTTTATCTATTAAATAATAGCCAAAACCACCAACAGCAATTAAAAACAGGATAACTATTCCAATAATTGCGATAGAAACGATTCCTTTTTGTTTCATGTATTTTTTATTTATCTTTTATTAAATTGTACGTCTATCTTATACCGTATTATCTAGATTGTAAATGCTATTTAGAAATGTCCTAGCGCGAACTATTTAGAAATGTCCTACTTGCTAATTATTTCTTCTTTAATTTTACGGTTTCTCCAAGGGTGATTTTTAGGAGGTTTCCATCCCGATTTCATTCTTGTTAGGGCTGGAACCATTGTTTCTATCTCACGCTTAGGCTTTTCTTTAAGAACAAAGAAGTTTAAATACTTTCCCTTATGCTTTATCTTTATCTCTCCGTTTATTCTTGTTTCAATTGTTACCTTGTCTTTTTTAAATATGGTAACAGGCTGCACTTCTTCTAATTGATAATACTTGGTTTCATATCTAATTACATAATCATTGCCAACAACTCTTTTTTTCTTTATTGAAAATACTTCATCTAAATCAATGTTATTGCCTTTATGAAGATTGCTTTTCTTTTTAGGAACAACTGCAAATTTCTTATTGAACCATGGGATAAATCTGTCTTGTAAAAAAATATTAGCTTCGTCTACTGTTTCAATGTTATGGTACCTCATCTCAATCATCAGTCTTTTTTGAAGAGTTTTCCATAATCTCTCTACTCTTCCTTTGGCTTGAGGACTGTTTGCTTTGATTGTTTCAATGTTTAATTCTTGCATTGCTCTTTCAAACTGGGTAATTAAATCTTTGTTATCTTCTGCGTTCTTGTGATTAACTTTGTATGTGCTAAATCTGTCTAGATAGATTGATAATGGTTTTCCATTCTTTTCAATGTATCCCTTCCAAAATTTAAATACTGCTATTACTCCTTCGTTCTTTTCAAACTGGGCNCACGTTATCTTTCCTGTTGCATCGTCAATTGAGGCTAGAAGGCATTGTTCTTCATCTTTGCCGTAAATCCATTTGTCATAACAACCGTCAAACTGTTGCATTTCTCCAAAATTGTCTTTTCTTTCTCTTTGAGACCTATGGTCTTCTTTCTTTCTTCTTTTTTTAGGTTCCCATAGTTCTTCCTTAATCATTAATTGCCTTACTTTCTCTATAGACAGTTTCATTCCATGTTCTGTTAAAAGATGTTCCTGAGCCATTGTGGGAGTAAAGTAATAATACTCTGTTTTTAAAATTGATTTAATCTTATCCAAGAACTCTTTACTGTAACTTCTGTTTCCTTTTCCTCCTCTGCTTTGATGGATAATTCCTCTTGGTCCAAGCTTAATTACTCTTTGCTTTAATCTTCTTACTTGCCTTGTACTTACTCCCATTTGTTTTGAAGCTCCTGTTCCATCAATGATTCCATTGATTAGGCTATTGATAATATTAAGTCTTTCTGATTCTTTTTTTGTCATAGTAATTAATTCTTTTTGAGGCATAGTTTTGTAATTATTTTTAATAATTACTTTATACCTTAAAAAGCGTTACTAGGACATTTTAAAATGGTTCAACTAGGACATTATCATATTGGAGCAACAA
>JGI24712J26585_10003499_pt1 | contig 12342 bp, 14 predicted proteins | sample BioPla3DNA2_FD_26585 | JGI IMG/M metagenome (IMG submission 26585)
TTAGACTTTTCAACGCTTCCCACAGCGCTACTACTACTTACCATTGACAGACTTCCTAAAAAAATGGACCATATGTTTGACAACCGCAGAAAAATATTACGCAGATTTATAAAAAAACTCTTGACAAGATTATCTTTACACTTTATATTATACATAATTTAATATTTCAAACCGATGATGTGGAGATAAAGGCAAATCGTGCACTTACAGAGAGCCGGGGCGGTGAGAAGCCGGCAGAACGCAGTTTGTCAAATGGACCACGGAGGGCGCAGTCAAAGGCTATTGCCGAGTATTCTGCGACGTGAGGCATACGTGAGTTGCCGGGAATATGATGGTATTCCGCTAAGGGTGAGGAGTAATATCCTCAAATCAAGGTGGCACCGCGGGTTGAAGTAACTAACCCGTCCTTGACAAATAATTGTCAAGGACGGGTTTTTTGTTTTCTATTCTTTTCCGGATAACCTTCATAATCCCTATAATGCGAATACGGGAGGTCAAAATGCTAAAACCAAGCATGTCTGAAGTGAGAGCATACGCGGAAAAATTCAAAACGGTGCCGGTGAGCCGAACACTGCTGTCGGACATTAAAACGCCTGTCGAGGTTTTGCAAATCCTGAAAAAGGCAAGTGGGCACTGCTTTATGCTTGAAAGTCTTGAGGACCCCACAAAATGGGGACGCTACACTTTTCTCGGATATGACCCGGAGCTGGAGATATCCTGTGCCGACAACCAGTTGAAAATAACCGGAAAGCGCGGGGGCATTGAGGATATGGTCATTGCCACCGGCAATCCCGCCCGGTATATCAGGAAAATAATCGAAGATAACAAAAGTCCCCGGATTGAGGGGCTGCCACCCTTTACCGGCGGCCTTGTGGGCTATTTTTCATACGACTTCATTAAATACGGCGAACCCGCCCTGAAGCTGCGCGGCCGGGACGATGTGTCCTTCAAGGACGCTGACCTGATGCTCTTTGACAAAATTATCGCCTTTGATAACCTGAAGCAGAAGATAACACTGATTGTAAATATCAGGACGGACGATATAGAGAACAACTATAAAAACGCCGTTGATGAGCTGGATAAAATGGCAAACCTTATAACATCCGGTGAGCCCATGAATCCGGAGCCCCTCAGGATCAAGTCCAGCTTCCGCCCCCTTTTCTCTGAAGAAGAGTACTGCCGGATGGTTATGAGAGCAAAGAAATATATATACGAGGGCGATGTTTTCCAGGTCGTTTTATCAAACAGGCTTCAGGCTGATATAAAGGGCAGTCTTTTTGATACCTACCGGGTACTCAGGACCACAAATCCTTCACCATATATGTTTTATTTCAGCAGCGGCGACATGGAAATATCGGGCGCGTCTCCGGAAACACTGGTTAAGCTGACAGACGGGGACCTCTATACCCGTCCCCTAGCCGGAACCAGACCCCGCGGCGAGACGGACCGGGAGGATCAGGCTCTTGAGCGGGAACTGTTAAGAGACTCCAAGGAGCTGGCCGAGCACAATATGCTCGTAGACCTGGGGCGAAATGATTTGGGAAAAATTTCGAAATTTGGCTCTGTTAAAGTTAAGGAATACCTGACGGTGGAACGCTTTTCCCATGTGATGCACATTGCCTCCACAGTCAGGAGCAAAATCAGAAAGGGTATGGGGGCGGCGGAGGCAATAAGCGCCGTTCTTCCTGCCGGTACCCTTTCCGGAGCGCCCAAAATGCGCGCCTGCCAGATCATCGATGAGCTTGAAAACTATAAGCGCGGGATCTACGGGGGGGCAATCGGCTATCTGGATTTAACCGGGAATATGGACACCTGCATAGCGATCCGCTTCGCGCTAAAGAAAAACGGCAAGGTATATATATGCGCGGGCGCGGGAATAGTGGCAGACAGTATTCCGGAAAATGAGTACCGGGAGTGCGTGAGCAAATCCGCTGCCGTTATCAACGCCCTGAAGACGGCCGAGAATATGGCTTATGAAGGGAGGCCGGAAATATGATACTGCTTATAGATAACTACGGCAGCTTTACCCATAGCCTCTGCCAACTGATTGGCTCCGTTAATCCCAATATCAGGCTCATAGCCAATGATGAGATGACCGTTGCAGAGGTATCCCGGCTGCGGCCGGACAGCATCATACTCTCGCCCGGCCCCGGCAGGCCTGAGGCGGCGGGAATATGCATTGACATAGTCAGGTATTTGGCGGATAAAATACCCATTCTGGGAGTCTGCCTGGGTCATCAGGCCATTTGCGCAGCCTTCGGCGCCCAGGTTTCATATGCCAACGCCCTTATGCACGGCAAGCAGTCGGATATATTCCTCGATACCGATTGTCCCCTTTTCACTGGCCTGCCAAAATCCATAAAGGGCGCCAGATACCACTCCCTTGCCGTCATGGGCAATACAATGCCCTCCCGGCTCCTGGTTACCGCCAGAACGGAGGACGGGGAAATCATGGGGGTAAGGCATAGGGAGCACAGGGTATACGGTCTTCAGTTCCATCCGGAATCCATATTAACGCCCTGTGGCCCTCAGATATTAAAGAATTTTCTCTCTATGAGTTTATAAAACTTTAAATCGATGTCCACTGAACAAATGTTTTCGCATTATGCATTTTATTGACTGCCTGAATTGATTTGCAGGCTACGCTGCAAACAGGCATTAAATTATCTCAAGCCGCTCTGCGGCAGAATGGAGGTTCAAAATGATACAGGAAGCAATTGCCTTGGCCGTACAGGGGCGCAACCTCAGCCGTGAGACTGCCGAAGGGGTTATGCACCAGATCATGCAGGGTAAGGCATCTCAGATACAGATGGCAGCCTACCTGGCGGCAATGGCCGCAAAAGGCGAAACAATTGACGAAATCACCGCGTCCGCCGCCGGAATGCGCAAATGCTGCATAAGGCTTCTCCACGATATGGACGTGCTGGAGATCGTGGGTACGGGCGGAGACAACTCCAACTCCTTCAATATTTCCACAACCTGCGCAATCGTTGTTTCCGCCGCCGGTGTCCCCATAGCCAAGCACGGCAACCGGGCCGCCTCCAGCAAATGCGGCTCGGCGGATGTGTTGGAGGCGCTGGGCGTAAATATCATGCTCCCACCGGAAAAAGGCAAGCAGTTGCTGGAGAAAATAGGCCTGTGCTTTCTGTTTGCGCAGAACTATCATATATCAATGAAATACGTGGCGCCGGTGCGAAAGGAACTGGGCATAAGAACAATTTTCAATGTGCTGGGTCCTCTGGCCAATCCAGCCGGCGCCAACATGGAGCTGATGGGAGTCAATGACGAGAAGCTTGTGGAGCCCATGGCCCATGTGCTGGCTAATTTGGGTGTCAAAAGCGCCATGGTCGTGTTCGGCAGGGACGGTCTTGACGAGATTTCAATGAGCGCGCCCACTAAGGTATGCCAGGTCAAAAACGGTATTTTCAAATCCTATGAAATAGAGCCCGAGGATTTTGGGCTCCAAAAGTGCGATAAGGAAGAGCTCACAGGCGGCAGTCCCCGGGAAAACGCCGCAATCACCCGCGCAATATTATCCGGTGAAGAGGGCCCGAAAAGGAATGCAGTTTTATTAAACTCGGCGGCAGCCCTCTATGTGGCGGACGTGGCGCCTGATATCCGCAGCGGAATTGAGCTTGCCAAATCGGTAATCGACAGTAAAAAGGCGCTAAAGCAACTGGATATGTTTATAGAGCTGTCTAACAGTGATATATAGGAGTTTTTAAAATGTTATTGGAAGAAATCGCAGCAAAAACACGAAAAAGAGTCGATGACCTGAAGGCCCAAAAAAGCCTTGACAGGCTGAGAGAGGAGGCCCAGGCACTTCCGGCCGATTTTTCCTTCCCCTTTGAAAATGCCCTGAAAGAGCCTGGAATATCCTTTATCTGCGAGGTCAAAAAAGCCTCACCCTCAAAGGGTCTCATTGACGGCTGCTTCGACTACCTTGCCATAGCCCGCGACTATGAGAAGGCCGGAGCGTCGGCAGTCTCGGTGCTGACCGAACCCTTCTATTTTATGGGAGAGGATCGCTATTTGAGCCGTATCGCATCTGATGTCAATATACCGGTCCTCCGAAAGGATTTCACAATAGACAGCTATCAAATATACCAGTCCAGGCTGCTGGGTGCCTCAGCCATCCTGCTCATATGCACACTGCTGGATACATATACTATCCGCAGCTTCATAGATATAGCCGATTCTCTCGGCCTTTCAGCACTGGTAGAAGCCCATACGGAGTGGGAAATTGAAAAGGCGACAAAGGCAGGCGCCCGCATAATAGGCGTAAACAACAGGAATCTGAACACTCTTCAGGTGGACATCTCCACAACCCTGAGGCTCAGAAGCCATGTTCCCGATAATGTGCTCTTCGTCTCGGAGAGCGGAATCAAATCGCCTGAGCACATCAGGATGTTGAGGAAAATCAAAACAGACGGTGTTTTGATTGGCGAGGCTCTTATGCTGAGCGCGGACAAAAAGGCCGCTCTGGCTCAGCTGAGATCCGGATAACCGGATTAAGCTGTTTTCATATCGGAGGCTGTGATGATTAAGATTAAAATATGCGGTATCTGCCGCGACCGGGATGTTGATTATGTAAACCTCTCCCAGCCCGATTATATCGGATTTGTCTTCGCGAAAAGCAGGCGCCGGGTCTCCTTTAATGAGGCTGCCCGGCTGCGCTCCCGGCTCAGTGACAGGATTACCCCCGTAGGGGTTTTTGTAAACTCGCCTGCGGAGGATATTGCCGCCCTGTATCACAGGGGCACAATTGCCCTGGCTCAGCTGCACGGCAGCGAGGACGAGGACTATATCTCCACACTTCGCCGCATTTGCAAAATACCTGTTATAAAGGCCGTGGCTGTTGAGGGCATCGGGGATATCGAAAGATGGCAGAAGATTCCCGCTGATTTTCTGCTGCTGGACAGCGGCCCGGGAGGTACAGGCAAAAGCTTTGACTGGGGGCTGATTACGGATATAAAAAAACCCTTTTTCCTGGCAGGCGGCATAAATCAGGAGAATTTGTTTGAAGCTAAAAGGAAAAATCCCTTCTGCATTGATATCAGCAGCGGGGCGGAAACGAAGGGCGCCAAGGACCCGCAAAAAATAGCCCGGCTTGTTGAGATGGTGCGGAGAGGTGATTTTTAATGGTGTTCATATTGAACCCGGACGCAAAGCAGGAGCAGATAGACAGTTTTATACGCCAATGGGAGGCGAAGGGTTTTTCAACCATATTCAGCGTGGGTACTGAGCACAGGGCCGTCTGCCTGATTGGCAACACATCCTCGGTGGATATGGACCATGTTGTGGAGACCTGTGATATTGTCCGGTACGCCAGGCGTATCACCGAGCAGTACAAGGCCGTTAACCGAAGCGTGCATTCTGAAGACACAATAATAAAAGCAGGCGGCGTGACCATAGGAGAGGGCACATTCACCGTCATAGCCGGCCCCTGCTCCGTTGAAAGCCGGGAGCAGATTCTCAGTGTAGCAGAAGCCGTGAAGGCCTCAGGGGCAAAAATACTGCGCGGGGGCGCCTTTAAGCCCAGAACCTCGCCCTATTCCTTTCAGGGCATGCAGGCAGAAGGTATAGAGCTCCTGCTCCAGGCAAAGGAGATCACCGGGTTGCCGGTAGTATCGGAAATTATGAATCAAACCCAGGAAAAATACTTCGAGAACGTGGACATCATCCAGATCGGCGCGAGAAACATGCAGAACTTCGACCTTCTGAAGGCTGTGGGCAGGATGGGCAAAGTTGTGCTTTTAAAGCGCGGCATGGCAAACACAATTGAGGAGCTGCTAATGAGCGCCGAGTATTTGATGACCGCCGGCACCGATAAGATCATACTTTGCGAGCGGGGCATACGCACCTTTGAAACCATGACAAGAAATACGCTGGATATATCCTCGGTGGTTTTGCTCAAGCAAAAGTCCCACCTGCCTGTGATAGTGGACCCCAGCCACGCCGCAGGTATAAGGAGCCTTGTGGCGCCCCTTTCGAAAGCGGTTCTGGCCGTTGGAGCCGATGGTCTGATGGTGGAAGTCCACAGTGACCCGAAAAACGCTCTCAGTGACGGCGCCCAATCTCTGGACCCTGAGCAGTTTGACGCCCTTATGCGAGACTTAAAACCGAGAGCGGCTCTTGAAAATAAAGCTATCTAGATATAAATTATGGGATAAAGCCGCCATAGCTGGCAGAACGGAGGCATTTATGAAAAGAGGAAGATATGGAAATCACGGGGGGCAATTTGTCCCCGAAACGCTAATGAACGAGATAATAGAGCTGGAAAAGTCATATGAACATTATAAAAAAGATACCCAGTTTATTGACGAACTCAATACACTTCTGGCCTGTTACGCAGGCCGCCCTTCCCTGCTCTATTTTGCAGACAGGATGAGCCGCGACCTTGGTGGCGCGAAGATATATTTGAAACGGGAGGACCTGAACCACACAGGCTCCCACAAGATAAATAACGTCCTGGGCCAGGTATTGCTGGCAAAAAACCTGGGAAAAACCCGGGTAATAGCCGAAACCGGCGCCGGTCAGCATGGGGTGGCAACGGCTACGGCGGCAGCCCTTCTTGATATGGAATGTGAAATCTTTATGGGAGAAGAGGACACAAAGAGACAGGCTTTGAATGTCTACCGGATGAAGCTGTTGGGAGCCAGGGTACATGCTGTGACAAGCGGCACCAGGACGCTGAAGGATGCGGTCAACGAGGCTATGCGGGAATGGGCCGGCCGCGTTCACGATACCCACTATGTATTCGGCTCTGTCATGGGCCCTCATCCGTTCCCGATGATAGTCCGGGACTTTCAGAGGGTCATAGGCAGAGAGACCAGAAGCCAGATACTCCAGGCGGAGGGCAGGCTACCGGACGCGATTGTAGCCTGTGTTGGCGGCGGAAGCAATGCAATGGGGATTTTCTACGACTTCATTGAGGACAAATCAGTCCGGCTCATAGGCTGCGAGGCCGCCGGACGCGGTATTGACACCGTTGAAAACGCGGCAACAATAGCAACTGGAAGACCGGGCATATTTCATGGCATGAAGTCATATTTTTGTCAGGATGAAAACGGCCAGATTGCCCCTGTCTATTCCATATCGGCGGGCCTGGACTATCCGGGAATAGGCCCGGAGCACGCATATCTGCACGATATGGGTAGAGCCGACTATGTTGCCGTCACAGACGACGAGGCTGTGGAGGCCTTTGAATACCTGGCCAGGACGGAGGGCATTATATGCGCCATCGAGAGCGCCCACGCGGTAGCCCATGTGATGAAGCTTGCCCCCCAAATGGGGCGGGACAAAATCATTATCATATGCCTGTCAGGCCGCGGAGACAAGGATGTGGCCGCCATCGCCAGATACAGAGGAGAAAACATCAATGAGTAGAATAGAAAATGCTTTTATAAACGGAAAAGCCTTCATAGGCTTTCTCACAGCAGGGGATCCCTCCATACAAAAAACTGAAGAGTTTATTCTTGAAATGGCAAGGGGCGGAGCCGACCTGATTGAGATTGGCATTCCCTTTTCAGACCCGGTGGCCGAGGGGAGCGTAATACAGGAGGCAAATCTCCGAGCCCTGTCCTCAAGTACCACTCCCCACCGGGTATTTGAGCTTGTGGCTTCCTTAAGGCAAAAAACCGATGTGCCCCTGGTTTTTCTCACTTATGTAAACCCCGTATACAACTACGGATATGAGAAATTCTTCTCCCGGTGTCAGGCCCTGGGTGTGGACGGCATTATTATGCCCGACCTGCCCTTCGATGAAAAGGATGAGGTGCGGGATACAGCGGAGCGCTTTGGAGTTGATATAATATCTATGATTGCCCCCACATCAAAGGAGCGCATACAAAAAATCGCGCTCGACGCCTCGGGCTTCATATACATTGTATCCTCCATGGGCGTAACCGGGATACGAAATGAGATTGTCACCGATATAGGAGCTATTATAAAATCAGTCAGGGCCGTTTCGGGTATACCGGCAGCTGTCGGCTTTGGCATCGCCACCCCGGCCCAGGCAAAGGAAATAATTAAAACCGGGGCGGACGGCGTTATTGTGGGCAGCGCGATAGTGAAGATTATCGAACAATATGGCGACTATGCCGGGCGTTACTTATACGATTATGTCAAGTCAATGAAGGACGCAATAAACTGAATGCAGCAATGAAAAACCATATAAGCGGCGGCAATGAATGTATAGTCGCCGCTTATATGGTTTTTTTGCCCAGTGAATAATTTTCAATAGGGCCTTGTAAAAACCAGTCAATGAAATATAATTAAATTGACCAAACTGGTCAATGGGAAGCAGGCCACAGTTTTTTTAATGATGTCTTATGTATCCCATTATTTTGGAGGTGAAAATGCAGCCGATTATGAACAACAGGTTTTTTAAGCTGCCGAAAGAAAAGCAGCTTCGTATCATTAATGCGGCTCTGGAGGTATTCTCAAAATCCGAGTACAAGCGCGCCTCCACTGATGATATTGCCGCCAAGGCAGGCATTTCCAAGGGACTGCTGTTTTACTACTTTCATAATAAAAAGGAGCTCTACCTTTTTCTTTTCAAATACTGTACAAAGCTTGTCCACCAACGGGTGATAGACGATAATTTTATGAAGATTTGTGACTTTTTTGAAATACTTGATTACGCGGCGGAGAAAAAAATGTCCCTGTTTTTAAAAATGCCTTATATTATGGACTTTTGGACAAAGGCTTTTTACTCAAAGGATGAACCGGTGTCCGAGGATATGCAAAAGGAAATTCTCAAAAAAACAGAGTTTTACAGTTCCCTGCTTAATAATCAAACAGACCAGTCAAAATTTAAACCCGGAGTCTCTCCCGGTGAGATTATGAAAATGCTTACATGGATGACAGACGGCTATCTGCGTGAAAAATTAAACCGGGGTATCAATATCAATGCCGATGAACTCATGAGAGATTACAGAAAATGGTCCGATATGTTCAGGAAAATGGCCTACAAGGAGGAATATTTGTATGAGGATAATTGAGGTCTCCCATATAACCAAGGACTACGGAAGCGGCAAGGGCGTTTTTGACGTAACCTTTAATGTGGAAAAAGGTGAGGTGGTGGGCTTTCTGGGTCCAAACGGGGCCGGAAAAACTACAACCATTCGCCAGCTCATGGGCTTTGTCCGGCCGGATAAAGGCTCGGTCAGAATTAAGGGCATGGACTGCTTTAAAAAGTCCTCCGAGATTCAAAAATCCCTGGGATACCTGCCCGGTGAGATCTCATTCATGGAGGACATGACCGGAAACGAGTTTATAAAATTTGTCGCCAATATGAAGGGGATGAGAGAACTTGACCGGGCCAGGGAGCTCATGGAATTCTTTGAGCTGGATGCCGAGGGCACAATAAAAAAAATGTCCAAGGGCATGAAGCAAAAGGTCGGCATTGTCTGCGCGTTTATGCAGGATTCTGAAATTCTTATTCTGGACGAGCCTACAAGTGGTCTTGACCCGCTTATGCAGAACAAATTTGTTGAATTGATTTCAAAGGAAAAGGCCAAAGGAAAGACAATTTTAATGTCCTCTCACCTGTTTGAGGAAGTGGAGCGCACCTGTGACCGGATTGTAATCATACGGCAAGGCCGCATTGTGGATGTGGACAGTATGGAGCGGCTGCAAAAAAACAAGAGCAGAATATTCTACATCACCTTCGACACGGAGAAAACCGCCTCGGATTTTGCCGCGGCCCAGGGCGGCGAACACATGGGGGGGCGCGTTGTCACGGCAAGTGTCTCCGGTGATATGGATAGCTTTATTAAAGCACTGGCAGCATATCCCGTCCGGGATATGGATATGAGAAAACAGACGCTGGAGGAGTTCTTTTTACAGTTCTACGGAGGTGAAGAGCAATGATCAGCCCGGTCTTATTGAAACGTGAAGCTAAGGCAAATTGGAAACTGCTGCTTATAATCCTCGCGGTCCTGACCATGTACTGCGCGGTTATAGTGATAATGTTCGACCCGGAATTTGGAGACAGCATAAAAGCTTTATCTGAAACCATGCCCGAAATATTCAATGCCTTCGGAATGGGCAATACAGGCGCAGTCACCCTAACCGGCTTTCTCTCAAACTACCTTTATGGTTTTCTGCTGGTGGTTTTACCTCTGGTTTTTATAATCATCCTGGCTAACAGACTTATTGCCCGGTATGTGGACAGTGGCTCAATGGCATATCTTCTGGCAACCCCCAACGGGCGCGTAAAGATAGCCCTCACCCAGGCGGTCTTCCTGCTCTTATCTGTCATTGCGCTGAATTTATTCGTCACCCTTCTGCTCATTATCTTCAGCAAAGCTATGTTTCCCGGTCAACTGGATTGCCCGCGCTTCATTATGCTCAACACAGGTCTGCTGGGGCTGCATGTTTTCCTGTCCGGCCTGTGCTTTTGTGCCTCCTGCATATTCAATGACACGAAGAGATCAAACGGTGTGGGAGCAGGTCTCACCATAGCCTTCATCCTCATCCAGATGCTCTCCAATGTGGACGATAAGCTGGAAAGTCTCAAATACGCCACTCCCCTCACATTATTCAATCCGGATAATATACTTGCCGGAGAACCCGGGGCCGGCATTTCATTTATAATCCTTTATATCACGGGATTAATTCTCTTTTTTATTGGAATCGCCTCATTCTCAAGGCGTGACCTGCACATATAATTTTCAATTATTGAAAAGAGCTATTGACATTGACGCTGCGTAATGGTTTATCCTGCAGATGATAAGGCTTGAAGGGAGACAGAAACAGATGGAATACAGCATAAATTCCCTTTCACAAATAGCCGGTATAAGTAAAAGGGCCCTGCGGTACTATGACCGGGATAGGACTGCTGAAACCTGAAAGGAACAGCAAAAACAATTACCGGATATACAATACCGACCATCTGGATAAGCTTCAGCAAATCCTGTTTTACAGGGAGCTTGGAATGGAGCTTGGGGAAATCCGCCGCATTCTCGACTCTCCGGATTTTGACAGGGAGAAAGCCCTGACCTCTCACCTGGCTGAACTGAAAAAAAGACGGGAGCGGCTAGAGCTTCTAATCGAAAATGTCCAGAAGACCATTGCTTCCATGAAAGGAGAAATCATTATGAGAGATACCGAAAAACTCACCGGGTTCAAGAAAGAGCTTATAGAGGAGAATGAGAGAAAATACGGCAAGGAAGTCCGCCGGCGTTATGGGGATGACCTCGTCAATGCTTCCAACACAAAGCTGATGGGCATGACAAAGGAGCAGTATGCATATTTGGAAAAACTGACCGGGGAGCTGAATAACACCCTTCGCGACGCCTGTCTGGAAGGAGACCCTGCCGGCGAGAAAGCCCAGGAAGCATGCAGGCTGCACAAAAAATGGCTCAGCTTCAGCTGGCCGGAGGGAGTATACAGCCCCGAGGCCCATATCGAGCTTGCCCGAATATATGTGGAGGATGAACGCTTCAACGGGTATTACGAAAAAATAGCTCCGGGCTGCGCGGTTTTTCTGTATGACGCCCTTAATATTTTCTACTCGAAAGCATAGCTGCCAAACCCCAAAGGGACGCCCCGCCAAGCTTGTCCTTTGCTTTGGGCGCACAAAGCAGAGGGCGGAAGAAGCCTCCACTTCTTCCGCCCTCGCCCTTTATGATAAAGCTTATATATCCAGCTCTACAGACAGTATTTTGTATCTTATTATTCCTGCCGGTACGCTTATCACTGCGATGTCTCCGACTTTTTTTAGAATCAGTCCTTTGCCAAGGGGAGAAAACAGGGATACATCATCCCCCTCCAGCTTGAAATCCTCGGGAAATACTATGAGATACTTGTGTATTTCTTCACTTTCCACATCCTGGACAGTAACCGCGGAACCCATGATGCTCATAGGTAATGAAAAATCATCGCTGTCGGAACTGCTTGAGTTATTTATCAGCTCTTCTATATTCTTAATGTATTCTCCCAGGAATTCCTCAAATTCTCTTCTCTCAGGCGTTTGGGACGGGTAGTACCGCTCCACAATCTCCGCGTTGCTCTTTTTAATCTCTTCGAGATGCTTGACAAGGCTGTCATATACGCGTCTCGCCAGCATAAATTTCGACATTATGTAAACTCCTTTATTGCATATTATACATTATACTATACGTTTTTCTTTTATATATTTATCACATTTAAATATATGAGGCACCTCACTTTCGCAAGACACCTTAAATGAAACATAACACATAAAGAGTGGACTGTCAAGATTATACAGCCCTTTGTATGTGTCAAGTAAACGTTGGCAAGTTTCATAACAAGGGAAATTGTTCAGAAAAGCTTGCTGAAATTAATGATGTTAACAAATGAAAGGAACAGTAA
>JGI24712J26585_10003500_pt1 | contig 12342 bp, 12 predicted proteins | sample BioPla3DNA2_FD_26585 | JGI IMG/M metagenome (IMG submission 26585)
CAATATATGGAGTCAATATATCTCCAACTTCCATACTTCTGCCATCAAAAAACTGCTTAATAACCACACTTGTCTTAGGATTATCCTTTAAGACTTCTCCATCATATAAATATAAATCATTAATTATTAACTCTTCATTAGGCAGAGAAATTATCCGTACATTTACCTTCTCATTAGGATCTTCAACCTTTAAAGGAACATCAGAACTTATGCGGCCTTGGGCTAACTCTATCCCTTTTATAGATGTCAGCTTGTCAATAGCAGTTTGGGGAATTTTATTTACCTGAACAAAGATATGACCAAAATTAGTATTTTCATAATATTGAGTAATAGAGTTATATAGATTATCTGCAACCATATTTAAGGACACATATGTAGTCAAGGCTAGGATAATGACAACCACAACAGATATGAACTGTCCCTTAGTATTCTTTATAGACCTTAATAACTTAACATTGAGCTTTTTCATTACCACACAATCCTTTCAGGATCAACTGGCTTTTCATTTATAATGGTTTCAATTATCTCACCACTTCTCATTTTTATAACCCGATTAGCCATTTCTCCTATTGGGGTATTGTGGGTGATTATCATTACAGTTTTTTTGTATTTTTCATTTATTTCCTTTAACAATCCTAATATCTTTATTCCCGTTTCAAAATCAAGGGCTCCTGTTGGTTCATCACACAAAAGCAAATCTGCATTCTTAGCCACAGCCCTAGCTATTGCAATCCTTTGCTGTTCACCACCACTCATCTGGGAAGGAAAATGGTCCTTCCTATCTCCCAAGCCTACAAGTTCAAGAACCTCATCTACATCAAGAGGATTTTTACAAATTTCAGTTGCCAACTCCACATTTTCCTTAGCAGTAAGAGTAGCCATTAGATTATAGAATTGAAATACAAAGCCTATCTTATCCCTACGATAGTAGGTCATTTCTTTATCATTAAAGCCTATAATATCTTCCCCATCCATTATTACCTTGCCTTCTGAAGGCATATCCATGCCACCAATAATATTTAAAAGGGTGCTTTTCCCAGATCCACTAGGACCTAGTATTACTATAAACTCTCCCCTATAAACCTTCAAACCTACATTTTTGACAGCAGGTACAGTAACTTCACCCATCTGATAAATCTTGCTCAAATTACTTACTTCCAGTAAAGTGTTGTTTTCAGACATTATATCCCCCTTACTTGCATATGAGGCCATACTTTATAAAGTCATATAAATTTTCTGTGAAATACTCAATATCCTTCATATCATGTATATTGTCAAAAAAGCTATTTGTAACTCCATCAATTAAGGCCATAAGTAATTTTGCCACAAAGATTTCATCCACATCCCTAACCTCGCCTCTGTTTTTACCATCCCTAATAATAGCTAAGAATATTTCTTTACCTCTTCTTTTCTTTTCCTCTATGATCTTATCAGCCAATATGGAATTCTCCATAACATCCTTATAAAATGCCAATGAAAAATGCCTTGTGGTTTCAATACCATAGTTTAATAACTCATCAATCTTTTCAATGGTTCCATCTATGGTTTTTAATCTAGCTTCAATATGATTATATGATTTGTCTACAATATCCTGTAAAACTTTAAAAAACAAGTCTTCCTTTGATGGGAAATATTTATATATGGTCATTTTACTAATGCCTGCAGCATCTGCAATTTCATCCATAGATACAGCCTTATAGCCATATTTAGAAAACAAGTCTTCAGCTCTTTCCATCAGCCTATTGTACTTAATTTCACTTTGTGTCAACATACAAAACTTCCTTTCCATTACAAGCAAAAGGGACGGTTCTTTTTGCTTGGTCTGCTTTATATTAATTGTACTATTATACTTTAATAGTACAATATTATATGCATATATGCAAGAAAAAAGCAGCTAAAAAATAATAGCTTATTTTTTAGCTGCAAACTATCCACTATAAACTTTTTCCTGCTACTATTACTTCCCTATAATAGCTTGTATATGGCCATTTATATCTAATAAATAGGTAACTTCTTCGTCGAACAATTTTATTAAATCCCTATCTAAATCTTCAGCATATAAGGTATTAAAATCTTCTCCATTAGTTGAATAGACAGGTCTCCTATATTTTGTAGTCCTTACCTGATAATAATCTCCGTCAATATCAGCATAGTAGTATCCATCATATTCAAACAAATCCATCAGCTGATTCTTGTCTTTGCTATCCTGTCTAACAATGGCCTTGTTCCTATCATAAATATGAATTACGTCTCCTCTATCTATGTCGCTTATATCTAAAGTTTCAAAGCCCCATTTGTAAGTATAGCCAATTACCTGGTCAACAGAAGTTTCTACAAGATCTGCTTCACTTGCATCATCATATATAATAATGTCTTCCCCACGGCCTCTTACATCTTGTACTGGTGATATATCCTCAAATGAAAAAGAATCCATATAATACAGTCTTCCGCCTTTAACGGTTATATTAGCAAACTCCGCTGTAAATGACCTGTCTCCATTTTTATCACGTTCACCAAGAGAATTTACATAGTCATAATACCTATAATCATCATCATTGTGATATACTTGTAACCTTGAATCTGCCCTATAATACTTGCCATTGTATCCACAATAAAGCTCGTCCTTATAGGCCAATATAGGACCGTCTAAATAGGTATATGAAGTATCAACTTCAATATCTAAAACCCTATTCTTGTTATCAATTGTCACATCTACTACTTTTCCCATTAAATATTCAACATCTTCAATATCTTTAGAAATAGTAATTAATATTTTTTCATCTTCCTTATATCTAGGCTCAGAGTCGGAATTTCTATTCAAATCTTCAAATATAAGCAAGGAAACTTCAGTCTTCTTAAGCTTTGCTACCCTTGAATTTTCCATAATAATTCCATTGTACTCTTCAACAATTGTTGGCTCTTCTTTAAACATTGTGTTAAAAACCATTTCAAAAACTACTTCTCTAGTTGCAGCTTCATAATAGTTTTGAATATTAACATCTTCAGTTATGCCAACTTCCTTTGCTTTAACTATATAAGGTACAGCCCATAGTGCATCTGTATAGTTACTGGTATCAGGTACATCACCATTTGCCATAACTAACATTTTGACTACCTCTGCATATGTAATATTCTTACTTGGACCAAATGTTTTATCTGGATATCCATTGACTAATTGATTTATAACAGCAGTATTAATATGTCCATTAGCCCAGTGGTTTTGTGGAATATCCTTAAACATGCTAATTAAGTGTTTAAAGTCCTCTACATCTTCACCAAGTCCACCTGCCTCCACTACCATCTTAGTAACTTCAGCCCTGGTAATGTTGTCCTTTAATCTATAGCCCCTAGAATCACCCGTTACAAATCCTTGCTCAATAAGCCAATCAACCTTAGGATTTTTTGTAATTGAAATAGCATTAGTGGTAGCTGTTGTGAATAACAAGATAAGCACAAGACACATTAGCACCCTATTTTTCCTATTCAAATTTATCCCCCCAATCAAAATCCTTATATAATATTATACCCTATATTTACAGAAATTCACAATGAACAATTCACAATTGTTAGGGTCTAGCCTTGAAAGAGTAAAGCCGAGATTCTTCAGTTACCCTTCAGAATGACAAAACCCTTGGTAACCCGATAACTTCCCTTTAAGCCGTAACACTACGAACAAAGTGAGTCATGTAGGTCTCATGTCAAGAATGTCCAAGAACCTTAGTGATTAGCATCATTCTACGACTGGCTTAAGAATTACATCTCTATGTCAAATGAATTATATTTTTAGTCACCAAAGTATATATTATATTAATAGTATGTATTTTTGGTTACATTGTGGTTACAAGTCAATAAAAAAATGCCTAGCTTTTAATTAAGCTAGGCGGTTTTTTATATTTTAGTAGTCTAAATCTACATTTCCTTTTTTATCAAAGTCAAAATCCATTTTGCCATAACCATCTTCAATAGTTCCATATACTTTTTCATCATACTCATCTGTTATATCATCATAAATATCTTCAAGTAAATCTTCTAAATCTGACTTGCCTACTGCATCAATGACATCATCTATAAATTCATCATCATCATACCTATCTAAAGCCTCAATAGTTACACTAATTCCGTCTTTTCTTTCTTTTAATGATATCTCTAAAGTTACCCCATCACTTCTAAATTCTTTCCCATACTTTTTATTTAGATCCTTTTCTAAATCTTTAATGTCAACCTTTTCATCTTCTTCTGCTTGTTCCTTTAATTTCTTATTCTCACTTTCCAATTTAGTTACTTGTTGTTGTAGAGTTAGTATTTGATTGTACATTTCAACTGTATTTCCTTGGCCTGGCTTATCAGTAATAGTTATTGATGATGTTGCATTGTCCCAAGAAATGGTTTTATCAAATAGTAATGCCATATCATTTACTGGTAGATAGGTTCTGCCTTGCTCATCAACTATAAAAGGTTCATTCTGAAAATTTCTTAGCATTCCATTGTAATATATCTTAATATCCCTGTAGGTTACTGCTAAACTCCTTTTAAGGTTTGCTGCAAAACCTGTTGAAGACATTGCTATTACCAACATTACAACAGCTAAAACTACTAGTAACTTCTTACTTCTCTTCATTTATGATACCCTCCTTCATTTTCTTAACTATATCTTATAATGTTGTTCTTACTTTGTCAAAAGAGAAAGGGCCTAAATTAGAAATTGTAACCATATTGTAATTATATTTTAATCATATCCTAATCATGCCATTGGATTTGCTTTTCATCTTTTTCCATGGTCCCCTTATCTAAAACTGTTCCTCTTTCCCCTTCAATTATTATCTCCACATCATAATAGTCATATATACCGCCATAGGATTCTTCTGATGGGCCAGGAATTTCTTCTGTTGCAACATAGCCTCCTAATAGCTTAACATAATCAACAGCTACTTCCCTAAGTCTATCCAATGAAACATCAAAACCTTCTGCTGGAACAATATAGAAAGTTATTTCATCATCCTCTACAATGATTTCAGCATCCTCTATATCCGCATTAGCACTTATCAATTCTGTAGACCCTTGTATTGCTTTTTCTGGTATTTCTGGTGGTTCTTTAGCACAGCTCACGAATAGTACTAATAGTAATACTAATAAAAAAACATATGCAAATTTTCGCATAATCTCACTCCTCTAGGCTTTTTTATTAGTATTTCCATATAATTGGGATTTAAACAGATTATTATTCAACACACGATTACAGTTAACAAAAACCAAGCAAAAAGATGCTTGACTTTTGCTTGGTATGCTTGGTTTATTTGTATTTAGATTTTATTTCTAAATAGATTTGTTCTCCTAATTTGTATAGGTCCTTTTCTTCGTCTGTCACTGCTACTATTTTCTCAACTGGTGCAGGTTTACCATCCTTTAAATGTACCATAGTAAAAAATGAAGATATTGCAATTTCCGGTTCTGAATCCTTATCTACATGGTCTACTAAAACCTTTACCATTACTTGCATAGATGAACTTCCTACATAAGCTACTTGTCCAATACATGTAATTATATCCCCAACAAAAACTGGCTTATGGAATACTAGTTCATCAATTCTAGCAGTAACTACCATTCCCCTGCTGTGCTTCCTAGCAGCTATACCAGCTATATTATCCATTATTTTTACTAAGTCTCCACCATGGACACTTCCTTGTGAATTAGCATTCATTGGCTGCATCAGCATTGTAGCAACTGCACTTGAAAAAGATATATTTTTATTTAATATCATTATCGCCTCCTAGAATAGATGTATTATTTTGTTCTTTTTTAGCACATGGATGTAAGACAAATTCTTTGAAAGTTTTCCCTAGTGGCGACAAGATTGCACTTTTATGATAAACAAAGTAGAAACTTCGGATTAAATTAGCTCCCTTTAAGTTTAAAACCTTATATCTCTTTAATTTTAGATCATTAACAATCTCCTTGTCCGATATAAAGCTTAAACCTGTGCCCAAAGACACTAATTCTTTAATTGATTCTGTATCTTCTATATTTGCAACAATTCTTAAGTCTTCCATATTTATATTTAATTCTGCTAAACTCTTTTCAAAAGCATTTCTTGTTCCAGAACCACTTTCTCTAAATATTATTTTCTGATTTTCAATTTCCTTAAATGATATTTCATCAAAATCATTTAAATCCTCTCTAAAACTTAATGGAGCAATTATAACTAATTTATCGTTCATAATTTCAACATACTCAAGATTCAAGGCTTCATATTTTGCCCCAACAATCCCAAAGTCATATTCCCCATCTAATATCTTAGAAACCACTTCTTTAGAGTCATTGTTGGTAATAGAAAAAGTAACATCTGGATAATCCTTTAAAAAATTGTGTATTATATCTGGTAGTAGATACTTTCTTGGGACAGAGCTTGATATAATATCTAAATTGCCTTGGATGCTACCTTTAAAAGAATCTAACTCAAACTTAGTCATTGCTATAGCATTGGTTATATCTAATGCTTTTTTGTAAAGCAATTCCCCAGCCTTTGTTAGGCTAATGGTCTTGCCCATCCTATTTATAAGTACTGTCTCTAATTCCTTCTCTAAATTTTGTATATGATTAGTAACAGTCGGTTGAGTTATAAATAGTTTGTTAGCTGCCTTAGAAAAACTTTTTAATTTTGCTACCTCAATAAATGTTTCTAACTGTTTAATATCCATTTGTACTCTCCTTTACTAACATCCATATAATTATATCAAATTGTAGAATAAAATGTACTACTTTTTTGCTTTCAAGGAGATTTGTGTTAAAATACAGTTAAAACTATCTAAATGGTTTTTATTTCATATAATGGGGTAACAAATATAAGGATAATAAAAGGAGGAATAATATGGATATTTCTACAGGAGATTTTATATTTGCTTTTGGAATTACTCTATTTGCTGGCTTATCAACAGGTATTGGTAGTCTGTTAGCCTTAAGAGTTAAAAGAACAAACGAAAAATTCTTGTCAGCAGTCTTAGGATTTTCTGCTGGTGTTATGATATATGTATCTATGATTGAGATGTTTGCAGAAGCTAGAGCTTCATTAGAAGCCTTATACGGTGTTACAAGGGGCTATACCTATACTACTATTGCTTTTTTTGGAGGTATAGCAATAATTGCATTTATAGACAAGGTAGTACCAAGCTATGAAAACCCTCATGCAATGCGGGATGTAAATGAATTATCTGACCCTGATGTAATTGAAAATTCGAATAAAAATTCAGACCTCTATAGGATGGGAGTATTTTCTGCATTTGCTATAGCAATACACAACTTCCCTGAAGGATTAGCAACCTTTATCGGCGCTTTAGAAGATCCGACTTTAGGTATAAGCATAGGGATAGCTATTGCCATACATAATATTCCTGAAGGTATATCTGTTTCTGTTCCCATTTATTACGCCACTGGCGATAAAAAGAAGGCATTTTCTTATTCATTTGTATCTGGACTAGCAGAGCCTTTAGGCGGAATAGTTGGTTATTTCTTACTTAGACAGTTTATGAGTGACGCAATGTTTGGTATAGTATTTGCTCTTGTTGCAGGCATCATGGTTTATATTTCCTTAGATGAATTATTGCCTACAGCTGAAAAGTATGGAGAACACCATATAGCCATATATGGTTTAATTGCAGGAATGGTTGTAATGGCATTAAGTCTAATAGTATTTTAAATAAAAATTGCCTTAGGATAATAAAACCCCGCTCACTTGGAGACAAATGGATTATCTTTTATGTAAAATCTTAAAAGATAATCTTTTCCTTTTGTAGCATAGTCTATATTGATTCTTTTACTTCTTACTATGTATTCTTTAGGGATGGGTTCAGCATCTTCAACCCAAATCCTCTTATCATCTACTAAATCTCCTCCATAATACTCTTCTTTAGAAATATCCATGGCCATGACAAATTTTGCAGGACCATTTGTAAGATTTATTATATCCTTTTTAGTAGGATCAGAATATTCTTTCTTGTATCTATTCACATACATGGCTTCTATGCCTTCCATTGGTTCTACAGCTCTTATCAACACTGCCCCGTGAACATGCTTTTCTTCAGCAACTATATTAAACAACTGGTACATCCCATAAATATTGTAGATATAAATATGGCCTCCCGCTTCATCAATAATTCTTGTCCTATCTGTTAAGCCCTTATTAAAGTGAGCTCCATCATCTTGAGAATTTATGTAGGCTTCTGTTTCTACTATTTTGCCAATATAACTAATGCCATTCTTCCTATGGACCAAATTTTTGCCTAATAAATCCCTCGCAACTAATATAGTATTCCTTTGATAAAAATCTCTTTTCATTCTCATTGTCTAACCAAATCCTTAATCCTAGTATTCATAATACAAAAAAATTCCTCATATTTATAATATATTATTTATATCTATTGTCAATTTATCCTCTTATCAGATCAACAATTGTAAATATACTTACTAAAATGATCTATTGTAAAATGAGTTATTACAAAGTATAAAATGAAAAAACAAATCCCAAACTTCAAAAAGTTAGGGATTACAGTAAGCTTATCCATTATTTAGTTTTGATTTAAACAATATTTCAATATCTACACTATCACCTAAATTGAAATCCTTTCCTCTAATTCCTTGGAGGTGTACTTCTACCTTCTCTTCACCATTTCTAAGTATATATTCTGTCCTATGACCTAAAAAAACCATTTGTTCTATAATATATTTCCCACCAGGCTTTTCTATTATATTCACATCTTCAGGTCGTAGTATATACTGGTTTCCCTTTTCATCCTCTAGAAAGTTTGATTTTCCCACAAAGTCTGCTACATATGAATTTACTGGCTTATAGTAAATTTCCCTTGGACTTCCAATTTGAACAATTAAGCCTTTATCCATTACCACAATACGATCAGAAAGACTCAATCCTTCCTCTTGATCATGAGTAACATAAATCATGGTTGTCTTGGTTTTCCTTTGAATCTCTTTCAATTCCTTTCTTAAATGAGTCCGTAAGGCAACATCAAGATTACTAAGGGGTTCATCTAATAAAAGTAATTCTGCTCCAGTTGCAATTGATCTGGCTAATGCAACCCTCTGTTGTTGCCCTCCACTTAAGTTACCTATATTAGATTTCTCATATCCAGACAATCCAACAAGATGGACAAACTCCTCTGCAGCTAACAAGGCCTTCTTCTTTGAATACTTCCTGAAAAACCTTATACCATAGGCAACATTTTCAAGTACATTTAAATGAGGAAACAAGGCATAGTTCTGAAAAACAGTGGACACTTTTCGTGCCTCAGGTGGAAGGCTACTAATATCCTTTCCTTCCATTAATATCTCACCACTATCTGCTTGCAGAAAACCACCTATCAAATTTAAAGTCGTAGTCTTCCCACATCCTGATGGTCCCAATAGCGTTATAAACTCTCCGCGTTCAACAGCTAGATTAAAACTAGCCACCCCATTTTTATCATCATACATTTTCGTTAGGTTTTTTAATTCTAAAATCATCTTGTTATCCTCTTTTCTCTTGTCATTAATGCCATGGCAATTAAATTTACCGTAAAGGTTATAAGTATCAAGGAAAGACCCATAACAGCAGCTTGCCCATAGCGTCCATTGCTAACTTCACTAAACATTAAGACACTTATAATCAAGTTTTTAGGTGAAACTAAAAGCATAAGTGGACCAACTGTGGTCATACATGCTGTAAAGGCATTTATGAAGCTAGTTAAGAAAGTAGGCCGCAACATAGGAAAAATTAGTGTGACCAAAGATTGTAATTTTGAAGCCCCCAAATCATAAGAAGCCCATTCAAGTTTTTTATCTATATTTTCAAAGGCAGCATTTGCAGCCTTGTTTCCCACTGAAACATGTCTAAAAGTACAATTAACAATTAGAATTATCAATGTTCCTGTCATTTTTATTGGTCCATTGTGAAAAACCACAATGTATGCCAAACCAAAGAATATTCCCGGAATTATATATGGTAATGAGCCAATAAATTCAATACTCTTCATCCCTGGTATCCTACGCATCCTATTATAATAAGAAAGCAAGACCCCAAATAATGTGGATAAAAGCGCAGCAATTAGCGCCATATGAATAGTTCTCAACAAGGCATCTAAGTGACGATCCTGGAAAAAATGTAAATGATCAGTCGTAAATACTAGCTTACCTGATACATTCCTTGATATAGCTTGTATGAAAATATTTCCATACTGTACCACCATAATTATAAAAAATACAAGAGTAATAGTTCCAGATATGAAGTTTACAAGTCTAGGGAGTTTGTAATTCAATGTTTCCACATCTAGAACTTTTGATCTATCAGATAGGGTATTAGTTTTTTGTAAATTATTATTATAAAAATAGAAGGCCACTAATGCAGGTGGTAGGAGAAGAGCCGTCATTGCAGCAGCTCCATTTAAATTTGCCTGAGCATAAACCCTTAGATATGCTTCAGTTGCTAATACATTGAATCTACCACCAATAATTACAGGTGTTGTAAAATCTGATATATTCATAGTAAAGCGTAAAAACAAAACTGATAGAATTGTTGGAATCAAGCTTGGTAGGATTACATTTTTAAGTGTTTGCCAAGGATTGGCTCCTAAATCCCTAGATGCTAATATAAGTCTACTATCTATTTGGTTTAAACCAGCCATCATGAACATAGCAGACAGAGGGATCCCCCCTAAGCTTTGTAACAAAACAATCCCATGCCATCCATATGGATTTAAAGTGAGTCCAAGAAGTCCATAACTAATCAAGCCTCTACGTCCAAATAGAGTAAGGAGACCTATTGAAGAAATAAAGGGCGGAGAAATCATGGATATCATTAAACCACGGTATATTAAGTCTCTTATTCTACCACCTTTGAAATGAGCATACAAACCTATGCACAAGGCTAAGATAGTAGCACAAATTGAAGATAAACTAGCAACAAATACACTATTTCTTATAAGTTCTATATTTTCTTCTTTAAATAAGTCTTTATAATAAAAAAGTGACCACTGTCCACCCTCGGTCAAGCTTCGCACAAATAGTCCTGCTATTGGATATAGGATAAATAGCAAAAAAGCTATGATTAATAAAATAATAATAGCTTTTTCTAAAAGAGATGAATAGGAAATATTCCTATTCACCTATAATCTCTGCCCATCTTGCTAATGTACTTTCTCTGTCGCTTCCCATTTTAACTAAATCAAAATCAATTAATTTATCCATATCCAATATAGCAGCTAAATCTGCTGGAGGCTCAACATTTCTGTTTGCCATGATTCTAGCATCTGCATCTTTTAAAATTGTTTGTCCATGGTCTGATACATACCAGTCAACAAAAACCTTTGCTGCATCCTTGTTTTGAGAATTCTCAAATATTGCAATTGGTGCAGGAATCCATGGAACACTATCAAGGAATACAGGAGTTACTGGAGCTGTTTCTGCCAATCCAAAAGTACCGCCAGTAATTGCAGTAAGTCCAATTGCAAATTCACCTTCTGCTACTTTTTGACCTGGCTCTCCTCCACTTTGTCCATAATAATCTACATTCTTATCAATAGCTTCCCAAAATGCCCAACCTGCTTCTTCACCCATGTGTTGAAGTAAACCACTATGGATTGCATATTGTCCACCAGAAATACTTGGGTCTGCCATTATTATTTCACCCTTATATTGTGGGTCTGTAAGATCTTCCCATGTTTCAGGTATATCTAATCCTAATTCTTCTATTAAATCATTGTTGATTATAATACCATGTGGAACTATAGCCAAAGCACCATAATAACCTTCAGAATCTATATATTTGTCATCAATATTTGCATATTCAGGTGAATTATATTGATGTAGATATCCTAATTCACGTGCATTGATATAGCTATCTACACCACCACCAAACCATATATCAGTAGTTGTTTTTCCTTCTTCAGCTTGAAGTTGAGAAAGTTTTGCTCCTGTAGACATGCTTACCCATTCAATTTCAATTCCTGTCTCTTCAGTAAAAGCTTCAAATGATGCATCAGCACCACCATAAGCTACAGATACTTCTAAAACAGTTCCTTCATAAGGTTTTTCCTTTACTACTTCTTCATTAGTACCTTCTACAACTTCTTTTTCCTCTTCAACTACTTTTGTGTCTCCACAAGCAACTAGAGTAAAAGATAATACTAATATTAGTAATAAGCTAATTAATTTCTTTGTCTTATTCACTTGTTTCCTCCTTATTTTTGTGTTTTATTTTTCTTATCACAGCTATATATTATTATCATTATTAAACTCTTAAGTCAAATAGATAATATTAATTCAACTTTTTTTGTTATAAATTTTCTTAATAGATAAGACGTC
>JGI24712J26585_10003505_pt1 | contig 12332 bp, 7 predicted proteins | sample BioPla3DNA2_FD_26585 | JGI IMG/M metagenome (IMG submission 26585)
TGAAGCCGGTTATGTTAGCGAAATCAGGGTACGGCTGGTAAAAACACTTCACTGCTGGGATGTGGCGCTTGAGCTCTCTCAAAATCGTTCTTATAGTGGCGAAGGCGATATTGAATATGACCGTGCGATCACCGTCATGTTTTATCTGAATGGGCTCTCAGGGCCATTAAACCGAATGCAGAATTCAGCGGCAAAGCGGGTTCGCAACTATTCAATGTAGCTGGTTGAGATAATCATTCCCGCAGGCGGTTTAAGCTGAAGTATAAAGAAACTGATTCAAGGAGAAACTTATGTATATTGTAACCGGCGGTGCCGGCCTTATCGGCAGTTCTTTTATCTGGCGACTGAACCAAGCCGGAATAGATAATATTATCGTGGTTGACCATCTTGGACTGAGCGAAAAATGGAAAAATCTGCGGGCATTAAAGTTTGCCGATTATTTTGAGAAAGATGTTTTTTTAGACCAAGTTAAAAATGGTGTTTTTGACCACATCGAAATCAAAGGCATTATTCACCTCGGAGCATGTTCCGCGACTACCGAACGCGATGCTTCATATCTAGTTGAAAATAATTTTAATTATTCCAAAGCAATGTGCAATTTTGCACTGGCACGCGGGATTCGTTTTATTTATGCGTCCAGCTGCGCGACCTATGGTGACGGCAGTCAGGGCTATCTGGATGACGAATCGCAACTGGAAAAATTGCGTCCGATGAATATGTACGGCTATTCCAAGCATATGTTCGATTTGTGGCTCAAAAGAAAAGGTTTGCTGTCTCAAGTTACGGGGCTTAAGTTTTCCAATATTTACGGGCCCAATGAATTGCACAAAGGTGAGATGCGCAGCGTGGTCTGCCGTGCCTTTGAGCAAATCAGCAGTGAACGTACCATGCGACTGTTTAAATCATATAACCCGGAATATCCGGATGGCGGACAAATGCGCGATTTTCTTTATGTCAAAGACGCGGTTGAAATGATGTTCTTTTTGTTGAATCGTGCTGATGCCACAGGCATTTATAATATTGGCAGCGGTCGCGCAGAGACATGGAATGCCCTGACGGACGCCACTTTTGAGGCATTTGAAATTGAACCCAAAATACAATATATCGAAATGCCTGAACATCTGCGTGACCGTTATCAGTATTATACTAAAGCAGAAATCGGCAAACTGCGCAAGCTTGGATTTTCTAAAGAAATCACGCCGTTACGTGATGCCGTAATTGACTATATTAGAAACTATCGTATACAGGATAAATTTTTCGGCGATGAATAATCAAACTGCCGAAAAAATTCTTGGATGCGCCATTGACGGACTGGCTGCCGCAGAGTCAGACTATTCGAATATTGATGATTATCTTGATTCTCGCCTTGCTGAACCCGGACTGCGTCGTTCAGTGTCCAGTATTTTGTTCGAGTACTACCGCCATAAAAATATTGTTGACAGTCTTTTAAATTCCCTGATAAAAAAGCCATGCAAATCGCCACTTCGCTACCTTTTGTGTGTTGCCGCTACGCAGATGCTCTATCAGGACGGGATTGCTTCTGCCAGCGCCGTCAACGTCGCAGTTTCTGCCGCAAAAAAACATTTCGGACAACATTCCGGTAACTTCGTCAATGGTGTTCTTCGTAATCTGGATAGAATCGATGTTAATGTTTTCTGCGGCAATCTGGATTCAGTGCAAGCCAGTAATCTGCCTTCGGCAATTTATCGCCACTGGCAAAAAATTCATCCGGATTATCTGGATACGCTGATTGACCTGCTGAAAAGACGCGCTCCGTTTACGTTCCGTGCTTGCGGCGCGGCACTCAGTGAATCTGAATCCGCATCAGTCGAGGCCGTGCCGATTTCTGCTCCCGGGTTTTATTTTTACCTGACGAACAATCCGGGACTTTTGTTCAAAAGCAACATGCTTGCCGATGGGCGAATCTATATTCAGGACCCTGCAACCGCGCTGGCGCCAGTAATGTCGGCACCGTTGCCGACTGAAAAAATTATTGATTTATGTGCAGCTCCGGGTGGAAAAACCTTGATGTTAGCCGAATTGATCGGAGAAGACGGAAATTTGATTGCCGTCGATCGTTCGGAAATCCGCCAAAAAATCACTGCCCAGAATTTGTTGTTGCGCGGCCATCAATTTCCCGTGATTACAACCTTGGAATTTGAGCAACAACGGAACGAGGAGCGTTTTGATCTGATTTTGGTGGATGCGCCATGTAGCAATACCGGTGTTTTTCATCGTCGCCCTGATGTACTGTGGCGGTTCTCACCCAAAAAACTTAACGAACTGGTGAAAATTCAAATGCTGCTGCTTAAGTATGCCGCAGGAATAATCACCCCTTCAGGACGTATCGTTTACAGTACCTGCAGCATTGAACCGGCTGAAAACCATACGCTGGTGGCAGAATTTATCAAAACCAACCCGGAATTTAATCTGAATTCTGAAACACAGCTTATGCCCTGCTCAGAAAATGACGGCGCTTACGCCGCAGTTTTGAAAAGAGAACCTGCCTCCGGCATGTAAGCCGAAGGTTGAAACTTAAGCTTGACAATGTATCTTAATGACTTTCATTTTTTATTTCGGAGCTGCTGAGATGCTGATTATTTATAACTTGCTGTTCCCGCTGGTTTTTCTTTTTTTTCTGCCGGGGCTGCTGTGGAAATTGTGGCGCCGTCCAGGGTGGAAAAAGACCTTTGGCGAACGATTCGGTTCTTTTTCTAAAAAACGTTTTGAAGAACTTTCCGCATTACAAAACGTGGTTTGGATTCATTCTGTTAGTGTCGGTGAAACCATGATTGCACTGGCCTTGCTGAAAGAGTGGCGTGAACAATATCCGAATCATGATTTTGTGTTGTCAACGACAACTACTACCGGGCAGGCGTTGGCACGCGAAAAAGCACCGGATGGCGTTAAAGTAATTTTTTGTCCGATTGATTTCATCAATTTTGTCAGCCGGACTGTATTAATTATTAAACCCAAAATATTGGTAATTCTTGAAACCGAGATCTGGCCTAATCTGATCTGGGCAGTAAAAACGCACGGTGCCAAGGTTGCGCTGATCAATGGACGGATGTCTGATCATTCAATGCGCGGTTACCGGCGATTCCGGTTTTTTTTCGCCCCGACTCTGCGCAGATTTGATCTGATTTCAGTGCAGACACCCGTCGATGCCGAGCGTTATTGGGCGGTATGTGCAGATGCGAAAGTAAAAGTAAATGGCAACCTTAAATTTGATCAGCAAATTCCGGACAACCTGGCAAAAATTGCGTTGGAGGAATACTTCGGGCCTGGTCAGCACTTGATATTGCTTGCAGCCAGTACTCATCCCGGTGAAGAAGCTTTAATTTGCGGAATATTGCCGAACCTCCTCAAGAAATTTCCACCCTTAAAATTAATTCTGATTCCGCGTCACGCCGAACGTGGTTCAGATGTTGCGGCAATTCTAAAAAAACAGAAGCTGAAATTTTGTCGCCGTTCACTCAATGAAATACCGGCACAGCCGGTTGACTGCCTGCTGGCCGACACCACAGGTGAAATGCTCAGCTTCATGAAAGCGGCAGACATTGTAATAATGGGTAAAAGTCTGGCCGGACAAAATGAGGGACACAACTTGATCGAACCGGCGTTACTGGGTAAACCGATCATTACCGGAGCAGTACTTAAAAATTTCCGTTTTGTTCTGGAAACCTTGAAAAATCATCAGGCGCTCGCCTTGGTGGACAATGATTCAGAACTTGAAAATATTATCGCGCGCTTGCTGGATAACCCAGACTTGCGAACCGAACTCGGACGAAAAGCACACGAAGCGATCGCCGAACATAAAGGCGCGGTAAAACGTAACATCGAACAGCTGGAGGAAATGTTAAAATGAAAATAACTCAAATTGCCCGCGCCAAAAGCGGCGAAATTACTGAAGCCATGCGGAAAGTTGCCGAAAGAGAAAAGAGAACTCCTGAATTTATTCGCGATGGGGTCGCCGACGGAACTATTGTTATTCCTGCCAATATTCATCACAAAAAACTGGAACCAATTGGTATTGGTCGCCAGTTGTATACTAAAATCAACGCAAATATCGGGAATTCAACACTCTCAAGTTGCCCCACAAAAGAACTGGTAAAGCTCTCGGAAGCAGTCCGTTATGGCGCCGATACGGTAATGGATTTAAGTACCGGAGAAAATATCCAGCAGATAAGGCGCAGCATTATCGACGCGTCTACGGTACCGATTGGAACGGTTCCTGTTTACGAAACCCTTAGCCGCATAAAAAATGCCATGGATATGACGCCAGAAGTAATTTTAGATGTTATCAGGGAACAGGCTGAACAGGGCGTTGACTATATTACTATTCACGCCGGACTGCTCATGGAACACGTTCCTATGGCTAAAAAACGCCTTTTGCGTATTGTCAGCCGGGGCGGCTCGATCATTGCCAAATGGATGCAAGTTCATAATCAGGAAAATCCGTTCTATACCCATTTTGACGAAATTCTAAAAATCTGTGCCGAACACGATGTAACGCTCTCGCTGGGTGATGGAATGCGCCCTGGTTGCTTAGCCGACGCTAGTGATGAAGCTCAATTTGCCGAACTCAGAGTTTTAGCAGAACTGGTTCGCCGTAGTCGGGCTGCAGGAGTTCAGGCAATGGTCGAAGGTCCCGGACATATACCGCTTGACCAGATTGAGATGAATATGAAGATGGAACGCGAATTATGCGACGATGCGCCGTTTTATATTCTTGGTCCGGTAGTTATTGATTGCGCGCCGGGTTATGATCATATTACCAGTTCTATCGGCGCGACTCTGGGCGCGTTTTACGGAGCTGCCATGCTCTGTTATGTAACGCCGAAAGAACATCTCGGCTTGCCCAACGCTGAAGATGTCCGCAATGGCGTTATCGCATATAAAATTGCCGCTCATGCCGCTGATGTTGCACTAAAAAGACCGAATGCACGTGAACGTGACGATGCGATCAGTCGCGCTCGCGCTGAATTTGATTGGGATAAACAATTCGAATTGGCGCTGGACCCGGCTCGGGCTCGTCAACTTCGGGATGAAGCTATTAGTGAAAAAACAGCTCAACATCAGCCTGATTCGGACAACCGTTTTTGTACTATGTGCGGCCCTGATTTTTGTTCCATGCGCATAAGCAAGGAACTGNAACCAGAAACAAGCAACCGGTGCAGTTCAATGGCAGACCCGAAGGTTTTTTCGTAAAAAAAGCAATATTACATCAGCGGATCTATCAAATAGCGGAATCGTCTATTAATAAACAAGATACAAAGATGTTACTGTTTCAACTTTTTTTTAGGATACAGTTACGAAGGGGTATTTTGACCAAATAACGTTATTCTGGAAATAGCGCTATATATGCTGATTGTTGAAAAGCCACAAAAATAGTGGTATTTTATTACCCTCATAATTTCAGGAGAAAAGTAATCAATGAGAATGAGTAAATTAGTTGGAAGGCGGTTGAAAGAAGAACCACGCGATGCCAAAACCGCCAGCCATAAATTTTTATTGCGCGGCGGATATATACGAATGGTTTCAACCGGAATATATTCGCTGTTACCGCTCGGTCAGCGTATTACCGCAAAAATCGAACAGATTATTCGTGAAGAGATGGATGCTATTGACGGGCAGGAAGTATTGATGCCGGTGGTGTTGCCTGCCGAACTTTGGCATGAATCAGGACGTTATGATACGGTCGGACCGGAATTGCTGCGTTTTGTGGATCGCAATGAAAAACCGATGATGCTGGGAATGACTCACGAAGAAGCGGTTGTTCATATGGCGCGTACCGAATTAACCAGCTACAAACAGCTTCCAGTGATGATTTATCAAATTCAGACGAAATACCGGGACGAAGCCCGTGCGCGCGGCGGTCTGATCCGTTGCCGGGAATTTACGATGAAAGACGCATACTCTTTTCATGTGTCTCAGGAAGATCTGGAAAAATATTATGAACGCGCGTATCGCGCTTATGAAAAAATTTTTACACGTCTCGGCATGAACAATGTCGTTTCAATCGAAGCCAACTCCGGAATGATGGGCGGAAAAGTTTCGCATGAGTTTATTGCCGTCGCCGACTGTGGTGAGGATACCATTATTTTAGCCGAAGACGGTTCATACCGCGCCAATCGTGAGGTCGCTACCGCTGCATGGAAATTTGAAAAATCGCCGGAGTTGCCGTTGGAAAAAGTTTTGACTCCGGGACAAAAAACGATTGATGAAGTAGCCGGTTTTCTTGGAGTTAATCCGGAAAACACCGGAAAAGCGGTATTTTACCAGAATGTCCAGACCGGACAGTTGATTTTTGCGCTGATTCGAGGTGATTTCGAAGTCAACGAAGTCAAACTCCAGAATATTGTCAAAGCCGTTGAGCTGAAATTCGCAGATGACGAAGCGATTAGAGCAGCCGGTTGCGAGCCCGGTTATGCTTCGCCACTGAAAATTGATCCACGCAAAGTGCTGATGGTAATTGATCGCTCGGTCGTGGAATCATCAAATTTGGTCGTCGGCGCCAACGAACCCGATTATCATTATCGGAATTTTAATTTTAAGCGTGACGCCGCATATGACGAAATTATTGAGGCTGATATCGCTACTGTAAGGGACGGCGATCCCGCCCCGTCAACCGGGTCTCCTCTGCGGATTTCACGCGGTATTGAAGTCGGCAACATCTTTCAGTTGGGAACTCGTTATTCTGCCGCCATGAACTGTAATTACCTTGACCAGAACGGCAAATCGTCATCAATGGTGATGGGATGCTACGGAATAGGGGTCGGACGCGCCATGGCTTCAGTGATTGAGCAGAATTACGATGATTACGGCCCGATATGGCCAATTACCATTGCACCGTACCAAATCCATTTATGCGCGCTTGACTTGAAAAAAGAGGGCGTGGCAAACGTTTCTGAACAACTCTACCAGGATTTTTTGTCTGCCGGAATCGAAGTGTTATTTGATGACCGCGGTGAAAAAGCCGGCTTTATGTTCAGTGATGCCGATTTAATCGGTATTCCGTTGCGGGTAACGGTAGGGGCCAGAAGCCTTGCTGAAGGGAAAGTTGAGCTTAAACGTCGCGGCGAAAAGGACTCGCAATTAATCGATGTCAACGATGCGGTTAATCAGATAACAAAATTGGTTTCAGCTGAATTTGCCAAATATCAGGTGTAAATTATCAGTGTTGTAACTGAATCCTCGGGAACAGTATCTCGACACTGAAAAATAAAGGAGTGACGATTATGTGGGATTATACCGATAAAGTTATGGATCATTTTCTTCATCCGCGCAATGTGGGTGAAATAGAAAACCCTGATGCGATAGGAGAAGTAGGCAATATCAGTTGCGGTGACGCGCTGAAGCTGACTCTGAAGTTAGATGAAGACGGGCGCATTGTGGATGCCAAATTTAAAACCTTCGGCTGTGCGAGCGCCATCGCTTCGTCATCGGCTTTGACCGAAATCATTAAAGGTTTGACTCTAGAAGAAGCCGCGAAAATCACTAACCGCGACATTGTCGAAATGCTCGGTCAACTGCCGGAAGAAAAAGTTCATTGTTCCGTAATGGGAATGGAAGCGTTGCAGGCGGCCATTGCCAATTACAAAGGCGAGACCACCGTGGATGAAGAAGATGATCACGAAGGGCGGATTATTTGCCACTGCTTTGGAGTAACCGATCATAAAATCCGCAAAGTTGCCAAAGAAAATAATCTTCATACGGTTGAGGAAATCACTAATTACACTAAAGCCGGCGGCGGCTGCGGGATGTGTATCGAAGATATTCAGGAGATTTTGGATCAGCTTTGGAGCGATAAAAAGGAAACTCCGGCGACTGATGATGACTTTAAAAATCTTTCCACCGTTCAGAAAATACTGCGTATTCAACAGGTTTTGGAAACTGAAGTCAAACCGATGCTCGAAAAAGATGGCGGCAGTCTGGAATTCGTCGATCTTGAGGGCACCCTTGTCAAGGTTCGCATGAAAGGTCGTTGCAGTTCCTGCCCAAGTTCCGGAGTCACTCTCAAATACGTGGTTCAGGATAAACTCCGCGAATTGATTTCTCCAGATTTGACGGTGGAGGGAATCTAAATGAATAATCCCTTTAATCGCCCAATTTATTTTGACAATAACGCGACTACCGCATGTGCTCCAGAGGTATTTGAAGCACTGAAACCTTTTTTTTGCAACCGCTACGGGAATCCATCCAGTATCCACAATTTCGGCGGCTTCGTTATGCCGGAAATCGAGAAGGCCCGCTGGCAGGTCGCGGAGTTACTCGGATGCGACAACAGCGATCCCAACGGCAGATGCACTGAGATAATATTCAACAGTTGTGGTACCGAAAGCGACAGTACGGCAATTCGCAGTGCGCTTAAAATTAATCCGTCCCGGCGCAAACTGGTAGTTTCCAAAATTGAACATCCGGCCGTGCTTAATTTCGCACATGAACTCGCCAAACATGGCTTTCAGGTGGTTGAAGTTCCAGTCGATGCCAAGGGCAGACTGGATATGGATTTTCTTACGGACGCGGTTGATCACGAAACCGCTTTGGTTTCTGTCATGTGGGCAAATAATGAAACCGGAAATATCTATCCGGTCGAGGAAATTGCGGAAATCAGTCATCGTTTCGGAGCTTTATTTCATACTGACGCCGTACAGGCAGTAGGCAAAATCCCGATGAACATGAAAGACTCTAAAATTGACATGTTGAGTTTGTCCGGACATAAGCTGCATGCGCCCAAAGGGGTTGGCGCGCTTTTTGTGCGCAGAGGAGTTCGTTTCCGTCCATTTTTGATCGGCGGACATCAGGAGCGCGGCCGCAGAGGAGGTACTGAGAATGTCACCGGAATCATCGGCCTCGGTAAGGCTGCCGAACTGGCGAAGAGCTATATTGAAATCGAAAATAGTGAAGTCAAAGCACTGCGTGATTATTTAGAAACTGAGATGCAGAAACGTATTCCCAAGATCCGGATCAACGGCGACCCCGAAAACCGCTTGCCGAATACTTCTTTGATCAGTTATGAATTTATCGAAGGCGAATCCATTCTTATGCTGCTCGACCAGTACGGAATATGCGCTTCCAGCGGCAGTGCATGCACTACCGGCAGCCTGGAACCTTCGCATGTATTGCGCGCGATGGGAGTTCCTTATACTGCCGCTCACGGCGCGGTAAGATTCAGCCTGTCACGATACAATACTCGTCAGGAGATTGATTTCCTGCTCGAAGTTATCCCGGAGATTATTGCCAAGCTGCGTTCATATTCACCCTATTGGAACGACAAATGAACTGAAAAAAACAGCCGGATCATTGAGCTGCTTTTTCAGAATTATTTCAGTTCAATCAGAACCAGATTTGCCGCTGGATGATTCAACCTTGCCTGAAGCGCTGCCAGCGCCGGATACTTCAGCGTGGACAGCAGAATCGGATTAAAGGTTGCCGTCAACGCGATGTTCAGGTTGCCCGAAACCTCAACGGCCCGCATATGCAATTGCATTCCGGAATCGGCGACGGCACCGTTTGTTTCAAGCTGAAAAGTGAGCGGCTCTGGAACCATCAACACCTTTTTAAACTTCGCGGGCAAGGCTATCTTATAAACATAATTGAGCTTGGCATGACTGGAAATCAGATACGCGTTGGTGCGCTGCTCCGGCAACGCGCGAATCAGTGATGAAGCAGGATTACCGGGCAAATTAAATTGCATGTATTTGCCGTTTTTAACCGCGAATCGTGCAATCCGAACTGTTATCGACTCCTCCACCTCATGCGCTCCCAGCGAAAACTTCAATCCGTTGACCAGCTCGGCATTCTCGGAAATTCCTGCCACCATGGTCTGCTCATAACGTTTCAAAAGTTCCGGTGTAACTTCACTGAAAAATCGCTTTTTAGCGGCCGCATTGAGCCCGGTATAAATGTGTTTGACGGTAATTTCCGCGCTGCCGTCATCATTGAGCCGGATTACCGATTCGCTGTCGCTGCTGTCCCGTGCAATGCCTTCAGCGCCGGCGATACTGCCGTCACGCAAAGACATCAGCAATCGGCCGGCATGCGCCGATGCTCCCGGCGGTGCGTACTGGTCAGTATCGTTCAGCAAACCGAACCCCTTAACTTTTACCAGCACCTCGTTGAAAAAATCCGGAATCATGATTTCATTGCAAAACTTGCCGAACAATTCGGCAGCGGGCAAACTTGAGCCCAAAACAAATTCATAATCAAGACCGGCTGCCTTCAATTTCGATGCCAGCAGCACTGCACGATCTGCGGAGTTGCCATATCCGCTGCGTGCGGTAATTTCCGGCGCGGCAATGTAGCTTAACGGCAATGCCGTCAAGCCCGGTCCGATATTGCGGATATTTTTTGCCGTTTCATCACGGATTTCCCGAACCTTCGCCCGTAGTGCCTCAGGACTTCCAGAATATGGAGCAACCGTTTCTGTCGCTGCCTTATTGACCGCGTCTTCCAGCGCCTTACGCACGGTTTCGGCATATTCTTCCCCAACAATCGCAGACATCCGTACGGATGGAACAAAGCTCCAGAGCGGCGGCAAAGCGGTTTCAGGTTTTATCGCCGGAACATTTTTCACTTCCCAGCTCAATTTGCCATTTTCACGCCTGGTTTTCAGCCCTTCATCGACTTTAAAGTTCAGGCATCTGTCGTACTTGACCGAAACCTGTTTACGCAAAATCGGATCAAAATCTTGAAACACCGCGATCATGGAGAACGGAATCCGGTTCTTGACCGTCGTCCGGACGCTATATTCAATAGTGCTCCCAATCTGGACCCCCGGCAAGCTGACCACCATCATTTTTCCGGCCGGATAACGCGGCGCCGCGCCGACCCAGCTTTCATCCATGATATTAATCTCGTTTTCACTGACCTCTTTCCTGGTCCCGTCTGGGCTGATTACCACCGCATTCAAAAGTTCAACTTCGCCCCAGGCCGGATTGAAATGAAATTTCAGCTCGGAATTTTCTTTGATGCCGCCAAAAGCCAGCACCTGTTTGCGTACTTGATCAGTCTTTACCCATTCATTAGGATTTTTTACTTCAAAATGAACCTTCCAGTCCAGATAGACCGCGTTGGCATCTTGACATAATTCCGCGGGCGCGGCAAGCATGCGAAAAATCGGAGTCTTACGTCCTTCGTACTCGATATCACGCAAAGCCTGTTTCAGGTTGCCATACTGAGATGGTGTTATTTCCGGTTGAGTGAAAGCGATTCGCCGTTGTCCGGAAACTTTTTGCTCATGAAATTGGAGATTTTGCGTCCAGGTCAGCACCGGAGTTTCAATTTTACGATATTCAGGAAGAATTTCAGCCGACCATGCGGCAGGAGCAGTCAATTCAAAATTTTCCGCAGAGGCGCAGGTAGAAAAAATCTGCATCGGATATTTGCGTTCCTTCAAGCCGGTGGAGCCGAGCACAAAATTGACCACGCCGAAATGCGATCCCAACCAGGGCGGCTCAAACAAAGCACGCTCCGAATTGCGAATCAGAAAATTTTTGGCTGAAAAACGGATTTTCAGTTTCAACTTTTTGCTCATGTCGCGAAGATCAGCAGGCTCAAGCTCAATGCTTTCAACAACCGCGCCAGCCACCGCCTGCCCCAGTTGCTGGGTCACAAACTGCCTGACCCGCTCCGGCATCCATGAAGAAAACGCGCCGCGATAAACATCGTCATTGATACCGTTGAAAACGATTTCGGTTTCCGCATTGAGTTTGCCGGAAACATCCAGTGCCCCTCTGGTGGTGATTTTTAACTCATTTTGAGTTGCCGGAACTACCGCCGAAGTGCGGAGCGTATCGCCTTCAGGACGCGCCACCAGATAACTCATATTCGAAAGATATGAAGGAAAAATCTCCGGCGTGGTTTCATTGGTTGAATCCATCAGCAGATATTCGCCTTTGGTCAGCTCAACCGCACTGATGGCATGATTGAAATAATTATTCGGAACTTCGACATCCTTGCGCGGACCACTGTAAAACAATACCGGAAAAGCGTTATAACCGGCTTCGCGAAGCAACGCCACCAGCAGAGCGGCTTTGTCGCGGCATACTCCGTAACGGTTTTCAAAAGTCAGATTAACGTCATGCGGTTCATATCCCGGCGCTTCTTTTTCAACCGTGATACCGGAATAGCGGATATCTTTGGCGACGAACTGAAAAATCGCTTCAATTTTTTCGCGGTCGCCGGATTTGCCGTCAATCAATTCTGCGGTTTTTGTTTTCATCGCCGGGGTTATTTTAGCCATGCGCGGCGCGCAGAGATCCCAATACCAGCGGGAAATTTCTTCCCAATCGGCGGCCGTGCTCAAAAGCAACCGTTGCGCCGACATA
>JGI24712J26585_10003508_pt1 | contig 12328 bp, 10 predicted proteins | sample BioPla3DNA2_FD_26585 | JGI IMG/M metagenome (IMG submission 26585)
AAATATGCGATATGGTTTCTGAGTCTTACCTTCTCCTCGGTAACATCGAGTTTTTCGAGGTAGTATATAAGTTCCTGCTCGAAACGATTTTGGTCAATGGTGCGATCCGCAAGTTCGTCAAGCGATTCCCTGATTCTGCCCCTGATCCTGTCGATCCTGGATTTCTCGTATTTTTCTACTTCCTGACTGAGGCTCTCGATCAGGTCTATGCGGTGCATAATATCTTCATAGAGGGCTGCGCCTTCCTGGATACGAAACTGCTTCATGGCTTCAAGTGCCTCGAGGATGCCGTGTCTTACAACTCTCCATTCGTCCTCGTCAACCTGGTTTTGCTCAACCTTCATTGTCTCGGGAAGGTATAGTATGGTGCGGATAAAGTCGGTGCTTTCGTTGATGCCCAGGTTTTCAGCTATCGACTTGAGTCGCTTATAATAATGTTCNAAGATCTGCTCATTAATCTGAGGAATCTTGTCGGGTACAGCCGACTCAACAGTAATCGTAAGATCTACCTTGCCTCGTTGAACTTCTGCAGCAAAAAGGTTGCGGATATCAAATTCCCTGTCCCTGTAAATCTGGGGCATTCTCATGTTGAGGTCAAGCTGTTTGCTGTTCAGAGACTTTATCTCAATATCGACTTTCTTGTCCGGTAGTTCACAGGTGTACTTGCCGAAACCTGTCATTGATCTTATCATCGCAGTGCGTTTTTATCAGACCGCTAATTTACTCTTTATTGAGGAGAAATGATGATTTTTTGAACAAAACCGGAGAGCCCTTGGTTTATAGAGCGATAATAGGGATGTGGTAAAATATGGGAAGGTATTCAATAAAAGATCTTGAGAAAATTTCGGGCATTAAGGCACATACTATTCGTATGTGGGAGCGTAGGTACCAACTGATTAGGCCTCAACGGACCGACACCAATATCAGGTATTATTCAGATTGTGAGCTGCGACGCTTGCTCAATATAGCTATCCTGAATCATAACGGCATTAAGGTTTCACATATTGCTGAAATGTCTGATGATGAGATACGGAGCCGTGTGTTGGACATTTCGCTCGACAGCCGCCTGACCAATGTACAGGTGGAGAATATGATGGTATCTGTTCTTGAACTGGATGAAATCAAATTCTCCAACGCCCTGCGTACAGCAATTCTCAAATACGGCTTTGAATCAACCGTGGAAACGGTGCTGCTTCCCTTCCTCGAAAGAGTTACCATCCTATGGCAAGCCGGCACAGTCAGAACTGTTCAGGGATACTTTATCAACAGCCTGGTAAGGCAGAAACTTTTTGTTGCAATCGACAATGAAATGCAGAACGGCCCAAAGCAGGGTCCACGCATCTGTATCTTTCTTCCCGAATTTGAGAAGATGGAAATTGAACCGCTGATGTACAACCTGATAGCACGCAAGGAGGGTCTTGAGGTGATCTACTTGGGCATGCCAATTTCAGGAGATGACCTCTGCGCTCTCAATAGGCTGAAACCTTGCGATATATATATGACTTCATTCTTTTCACCTGTATCCAAAGAGAAGCTGGAGAAATGGATGAAGGAATTAAGTGGTCTCTTCCCCGATACTCCATTCCTGATAACCGGGACAAAGGTCAGGGAAATGAATCCATCGATGCCAACAGGATTTACACATATCCCTACTATAAAGGCTTTTAAGGAACATCTACGCCTACTGAAATACTCAGAGTACAGCTACTAGTTCTTCTCTGCTTCATGATGCACAACAGGATGGCTCACAACTCCTTTGCCCTTCCACTTGCCACTCTTGTAGTACAGCCAGGTACCCGCCAGGCCTATAAACCATCCGCAGGGGATACTCCACCAGATACCTGATTCACCAATTCGCTCCGACAGAAACCATGCAATGGGTATCCTTACTATCCAAAGCGAGATAAGGGTTATGAACATCGGGATCAGCGTGTCGCCGGCACCTCTAAGCATACCATGCATTACAAACATGGACGAGAATACTATGTAAAAGGAACTAACAATAATCAGGTAGTCATAGCCCTGTCTGATAACTGCCGGGTCGTCGGAAAACATCTTCATCATGGGCTCACCTAGGATAATGATGATGGCCATCACAGTGAGACTGAATATCCAGGACAGCCTCTGGGCTGCCCTGACCCCGCGTCTGATCCTTTCAAACTCATTAGCACCAAGGTTTTGCCCCACAAAGGCAGAGAGAGCCGATCCAATATTCATCGATGGTATCGTCGCAATTGCATCTATGCGGTTGGCTGCCACATAGGCCGCCAGAGTAGTAGTGTCGAAATTGTTTATTATCCTGATCAGGGCCATCATACCCATTGCCACAAAGGTTTGCTGAAAACCTGTGGGAAGTCCGATTCTGACACTTTGCCGGAAAGTAAGTGTGTCGAATTTAAACAGTCGGAGACTGAAGCGGATGAGGTGACTGCTGCGGTTGATGTGTATTGCAGTACCTACCAGGGCTATGGTCTGCGAGATTACCGTTGCCCATGCTGCTCCTGCAACACCCCAATTGAAGACCAGTATAAAGAGAAGATCCAAAACAATATTGAGGCATGTGGCCAGTACCAGGAAGTTGAGCGGTGTGCGACTGTCACCTAGTCCCCTTAGGATTGATGCTGTACCGTTGAAGCCAAAGAAGCTGACCATTCCCACCATGTATATGCTGAAGTAGGTAGTGGCCTGGGGCATCACGTCTTCGCCGATATTAAGTAGTTCGAAGATCTGTCTGCAAAAAACTATCCCAAATATGGTGAGGAATAAACCTGCTACAAGCAAGACGAGGTAGATGGTTCCAATGGCTTTCTTTACCTGCTCATAGTCTTTTGCACCGAAGTACTGACTTATTACTACTGTGGCACCACTGCCGATTCCAATTACAAAAGAGATAAGGGTGTAGAAGATAGGGAAGGATGCTCCTACTGCTGCAAGCGCCTCCGTACCAAGGTATTTCCCGACGATGATGCTATCAATTATGTTGTAGAACTGCTGCAGTAAGTTGCCGACTATCAAAGGAAAGGCAAATCTGACGATCAATCTGCCTTCATTTCCTGACGTGAAATCCTTCATATAAAGGAGCGCTAAGTAAAACTCAACAAATATATAACTTTCACGTAAAATGCCCGTTNTTATATATGAGACTTAGCCAAAGCCCAATGGTCTGATAATTGTACATTACACCTTTTGTATGGGAATTTAGTTATTTTTACCCCCCATGAATCTAACTAGACTGATTGTGAGAAAGTACAGAGTTCTTTTTGTTGTGTTGATGGCTTTGATGATTCTACCTGCGTATGCAACGGACTATGCGGTTGANAGGTATTTTCCCCAATACAAGCTGCCTTTTTGGTGGTTTCAGCTCACCGGGATAGAGAGGGTTTATGAGACTGAGACGGCAAATGCCGAATGGTATTCCAACCGCAGACATATTGACGGTATGTTGATTCCTATTTACTCCAGGCCTTATATTTCAGGGCTGAATAGTCTTTCTACAAATGTATCACTGGCTCTTAGGGCAAACACAATACGTAGGGGTGGACTAAACGAGAGTAGCATGATGTTTACTTTCAACAAGTCAATTCCGTATTTTGGCCATGCTTTGCCAGTAATCTTTAAATATCCCGAAGTGCCGGATATCACTTTGTCATTGACCGGAAAGGTTACAAAGGGCTTTGACGATTATAAGCGTTTTATGTCGGACCCGGGCGGGGCCGACACACTTGGTGCACAGATTATCAGAGAAGGCTTTTCCCATGATAAGTTCCGCAGGGAGTTTTTTATTAATAATCCCCAGTTGGTGCAACATGACTGGCATGCCCTACCTGATCTGCCGGAATCGTTTGGAAAGAGCCGAAGGAGAACCGAGGACGCTGAAAGGATGGCCAGGGAACTGCTAAAGGAGCAGAANGCTAATATTGAGACAACCACACAGCTTTCTAAGGTGGATGCAGCTAAGCAGATATGGACATTTTCGGGAACTGAAAACGTACAATTGTCGCAGTCNTATCTGAAAAACTGGGTACGAGGAGGTCAGCAGTCCGTTGCATTGTTGAGCGACCTTCGTTTTTCGGCAGTTTACAAGAAGGATAATGTGCAGTGGGATAATAATTTTACCCATAAGATTGGAATTATCGACAGNGAAGACAGCAAGTCGAGGATCAATGACGACCTTATTGAAGTTACGAGCAAGTACGGAGTCAACGCCAGCAAGAAATGGTACTACAGTTTGCTGTTCTCTTTCAAGACACAGTTCTTTGACGGCTATGCCTCAAGCGACAAGGACAAGGTTAAACCGATATCTTCGGTTATGTCACCCGGCTACTTCTCGCTGGCTGCCGGTATGGACTATAAGACCAAGAATTTCACATTGCTGCTGTCGCCTATCACAAGCAGGTTGACAGTGGTGATGGATACGGCAAAGGTAGATCAGACACGGTATAGCATTGCAGCNGACAAGAAGTCGCTGTTTCTGACCGGTGCTTCGTTCCAGAATAACCTTACATGGAAGGTATCTAAGGACATTGAGTTTAAGTCGGCAATGAACGTATTCTACGACTATTTCGAGAAGGAGAACAAGGTGCAGGCTGACTGGGATCTTACTTTGGATATGAAAATCAATGTGTTCATGACTACCCGCATCACGACAAACTTAAAGTACTACGAGAGTGAGTCGTCAAAATTGCAGGTTCGGGAGAATATGAGCATTGCATTCAGGTACCGGTTTTGACAATTGAGGAGCCTGTTTCACCGTTTTAAATATTTATAACAAATAAAGCTGGTCATCTCTTTTTCAGCAGCTTATATTTGCAAAGGAGAATCTAAGCTATTTTTCATGGGTTTAGGTTAGGTTAATTAGGTTTAGGAAGAAAAGAGACTTAAGGCGGAGGCGTCCGGTTTTAAGTCTCTTTTTTTATTTATTAAAAAACCCGTTCCGGTTGGGGCCGAAACGGGTCTTTCTATGTATGAGATATCCTTGCGGATTATCTGGTTCTTGATCTGCGGCCACTATACACGGGAGATTGATCCATGGGAACCACGGTAACAGCCATTCCATTAAAACGGGCCTTTTTGAATCCCTTGATCAGTTGACTTTCGTGTGAGCTGTCGGCCTCAAAGACCGATACCTTTCCTTGAATATCGATCTTGCCAATACTGATCTTCTGGTTTGGTGTCTGCTTGTTGATAAGGCTGATGATCTGCTCGGGACGGATATTGTTGCGTGCACCGAGGTTGATGATGTAGCGGCCAAACTTGGTACGTCTTCCACCATTTCTGTCACTTGATCTGTCTCCGCTTCTGTCGCTGTTTCTTTCAGATCTTGAACGTCTTTCTTCACCCTTGTTAAGGTCCTGTGCACCTGAGTACACTTCATGCAGGGAGTTGAACTGCCTTGCAATCAGTTTTTCGATTAGCTCCTCGCGTGACATGCCGTTGAGGGTTTCACGAATCACTTCAGAATACTTCTCGAGGTCGAATTGTGCCTTTCCTGTAGCTGCAAGTTCGCTGAGATAGTTTCTAAGTCTCAGTTCAAAAACCTGTTCTCCTGAAGGAATATCTCTCTTGACAATCTTCCTGCCTGTTTGCTTTTCAAGCATGCTAAGCCTTCTGGTTTCAGAAGGTGCAAGGATTGCAATTGATACTCCCTTACGGCCGGCACGACCTGTACGGCCACTGCGGTGGATGTAGTTTTCTGAATCATCAGGCAGGTGATAGTGGATCACGTGAGTCAGGTTGTCAACGTCAAGACCTCGGGCTGCCACGTCAGTAGCTACAAGAATCTGAAGAGACTTATTCCTGAAACGACCCATCACGTAGTCTCGTTGTGACTGAGAAAGATCTCCATGAAGAGCGTCGGCGTTGTAGCCGTCGCTCATCAGCTTGTCGGCTATATCCTTAGTTTCCTGTCTGGTTCTGCAAAACACTATACCGTAAATATCAGGGTTGATATCTGCAATCCTGCGGAGAGCCTCGTAGCTGTTTTGCGGAGCAGTAACCACAAATTCGTGGTCTATATCTTTGTTTGATATATCCTGACGGCTTACAGAGATAGTCTTGGGACTATGCATGTGCTTGCCTGCCATACGAGCTATGTCCGGTGGCATTGTAGCCGAAAATAATAGTGTTTGTTTTTCCTCAGGAGTTTCAGCCATAATGGCGTCCATATCTTCCTTGAAACCCATCTTGAGCATTTCGTCTGCTTCGTCAAGTACGAGGAAGCGGATTGAAGAAAGGTCAAGTTTGTTTCTGCGGATCATGTCGTTGACACGACCGGGAGTACCGACAACTATATCGCACCTTCTCTGGATAGCAGCTATCTGTGAGAAAATTGGAGCACCACCGTACACTGGTACTATAGAATATGGCAGCCCTGTGGCGAATGACTTAAGGTCAGAAGTAATTTGAAGACAGAGCTCCCTTGTTGGACAAAGGATTATTGCCTGAATACCTCTTGTACTTTGATCCATCTTATGGAGAACCGGGAGTCCGAAGGCAGCAGTTTTTCCTGTACCTGTCTGAGCCATGGCTACCAGATCATTGTCGGAATTAAGAATAAAAGGAATGGTTTGAGCCTGAATCGGTGTGGGCATAACAAAGCCAATCTTTTCGATCGATTCGAGCAGTTCGGACCTAAGTCCGCTTTCAATAAAAGTTTGCATGTAAAAAGTAAAATAATTAAGGAGTGTGATGATGTCTTGCATCATCCACGGGTCCCCGCGTTACTATTATCAGGCAACAAATTTTCTGCCTGTTAAAAACCCGGTCCCGCCAAATGTTCAGATTCCGGTTTTTCAGAAGTCCATGACCGGGAGTGTGGTCTGTTCCGGAAAATCTGGTGCAAAACTACGTATTATAATTCTTACAAGCACTATGGGTCTGTGCTTCTTTTGGTGTGGTTATGCTTTTTTATGATTTCTGCGTTTTTTATGACGTCTTGGGATATGTACTCTGAATATGAGTGTTATTCAGAGTTACGAAATGTAATTCTGACCTCAGCCTTTCGTCGTGAAACACTGATAAGAAGTTTGCCTCTGTACCTTGGCCTGAGATCCAAATAGAAATCTATCGGCATACTTTAGGTTGATAATTAAAGTGATGTAAAAAAAAGGACTTAGTCCTTGTATTTTTAATTAAATGATTTAACTTGCTAATTAAATTGAGTAATTAATTATGGAAATTGAGAATATAAAGTCAGACGAGAGGAGTATGGAGCAAACCATACTCGGTGCGGCGGAGACCTTGTTTATTGAACAGGGTTTTGACAAGACATCAACCGGTCAGATTGCAAAGCTTGCAGGATGCAATCAGGCACTGGTACATTATTACTACCGTACGAAGGAAAAGTTGTTCGACCTGGTGTTTGAAAAGAAGATGCGGATGGCTCTCAACAACTTCCTGCAGGTGGAGTCTGAAGGTCTGGATTTTGAGAAGAGAATTCCCCTGATGGTTGGACTTCACTTCGATTTCCTGAAGAACAATCCCAGGATAGCGTCATTCCTGCTGCATGAACTCTCCCGAAATCCGGCCCGCATCAGGAATATGATAGATAAGATAAGGCAGTATGCACAACCTTTGCTTGAAAGGCTTAACCGGGATCTTGAGGAAGCTGTGAAACAGGGCAGAATACGCCCCATCACAGGGATTGACCTGTTGCTGACCATTGTGTCACTAAATGTGGCTCCCTTTCTGATTAGGCCGGTATTTCAGACCGCGTTAAGTCTGAGCGATAAGGAGATTGAAGATATTCTTGAAAACCGGAAGAGAGAGATTGTTGAAACCGTATTATCACGTCTGAGACCTGTTGCCGGAAATTGAATAATGGTTCCGACTCCTGCGCCCAGCTGACGACTCTTGCCAGGTTAAAACGAGGAACGGCAACTATTACCGGGAGTCTGATAACATATCCGGTGAGATCATAATCAATATTTAGAAAGTAGTTCCATGAAAAGGACACAGATAATATTTTTCCTCACGATGCTCACCTTGCAGAGCCATGCACAGGTGACAATTGAGGAATGCTATGCTGCTGCAAGGACCAACTATCCTTTAATTAAGCAACTAGACCTGATAGAAAGGGCAAAGGAGTTCAACCTGCAAAATGCAGGCAAGGGCTATCTCCCTCAGGTTAACATCGTTGCCCAGGCATCCTGGCAGTCTGATGTTCCTCATATCCCGCTCGATACATCCAATCCCATGCTTGGAACCATTATGCCAGATCCGGTCAGCAAGGATCAGTACAAAGCTGTTCTTGAGCTTAGCCAGGTGTTATGGGACGGTGGTCGTATCAAGTCACATCGTGAGATGATTGAGTCATCGGCCGGGGTAAGCGGACAGAATGTTGAAGTCAACCTCTACCACCTCAATGAGCGTATTGACCAGTTGTACTTCGGAATCCTGCTTATAGATGCTCAACTTAAGCAAAACAAGGTGCTTCAGGATGAGCTGGAGCGAAACCACAAACTAATCCTGAGTTATGTAGATAATGGTATAGCAAACCAGTCAGACCTGAACGCAGTTAGGGTTGACCAGTTGAAAGCCTTTCAAACTGAGGCTGGACTACTCAAAACGCGCGAGGCATACATCGGGATGCTTGGTTTGCTGACGGGTATGGAACTAAGCATGGATACCCAACTGATCAAGCCAGAACCTGTACTTCCACAGACTCGCGAGATAAAGCGCCCCGAACTTGAGCTCTATGAGCTGAGGATAGTGGATCTGAATTCAAGATACAGCGAAATCCGTTCAGACCTCAGACCTAAGCTGGGGCTATTCCTGAATCTTGGCTATGGTCGCCCGGGACTTAATATGCTCGACGATAGTTTTAATTCTTATTACATCGGCGGGGTCCAGCTTGCATGGAACCTTGGTTCCCTATACCGCCTCCGTGACAGGAAAAACCTGATAAGTACCAATATCGAAAGTGTTAAGGTCGAGAAGGAGAGCTTTCTTGCAAATACTATGATAGACCTGGTGCAAAAAGACAATGCTGTGAGAAGACTTTATGAACAGCTTAGCTATGATGATGAGATAATTTCCCTGCTGACGGAGGTCAGAAGGGCTTCAGAGGCAAAGATTGCCTTTGGTACTATTTCGGGTAGCGAGCTTATGAGAGATTTGCATGCCGAACAGATGGCTATTCAAAACAAGATTATGCATGAGACCCAGTTGCTTATGGCAATCTACAATCTCAGATTTATCACAAATGACTATCAGATAGATGAAACAAAATAAACTCAAGTATATGAGAGGGATTGGCGCAATTACATCCGCCTTTTGCATGCTTGCTATGCTTACTTCGTGCGGTGGAGACAGTCATAATTATGATGCTTCAGGAGTCTTCGAGGCAACCGAGATACTGGTTTCAGCTCAGGCCTCTGGTCAGATCGTGCAACTGAACCTGGAGGAGGGACAGGTGCTCATGTCCGGACAAAGCGTGGGACTTATCGATACTACCCGACTTAGTCTGCAGAAGAGACAGCTGCTTGCAAGTATTACGGCCTTGCAAAACAGGAAGGTCAATATAGCCCTTCAGACGGCTCCCATGAAACAGGAGATTGAAAAGCAGAAGATTGAGAGACAGCGCTTTCAAAACCTGCTGGACTCTGATGCAGGAAACAGAAAAACACTTGAGGATATAGAGGCTCAACTTGACATCCTTGAAAAGCGCCTGCAAGCCCAGACCGAGAGTTTTGAGAAAAGCAACAGATCTCTGGCTGCTGAAATAGAGAGTCTGGAGGCTCAACTGGCACAGATAGGTGACCAGTTGGCCAAATGCACTATAGTAAGTCCGGCTCAGGGCACAGTGCTCGCCCTTTATGCAAGGGAAGGTGAACTTGCAACACAGGGCAAAGGCCTCTTCAAACTTGCGGACGTGGAGTCTATGTTTCTCAGGGTGTATATAACTGCTGATCAGCTTAGCTACCTCCGTCTGGGGCAGGAGGTGAGAGTTTTTGCAGACTCAGGTAGGAAGGATAGACGTGAATATAGCGGTGTTATTACCTGGATCTCAGATAAGGCCGAATTTACTCCAAAGACAATCCAAACCCGTGATGAGAGAGCCAACCTGGTTTATGCTATGAAGGTGGCTGTCAAAAATGATGGTCTGATTAAGATAGGTATGTACGGTGAGATAAGCGCTGAATAAGATGACTACACTTGTAGCAAGAAATATAAGGAAGTCCTATGGCCGGGTGAGAGCTCTGAACGGTGTAAGTTTTGAAACCGAAAAAGGCGAGATGTTTGGCATAATAGGTCCCGATGGAGCCGGCAAGACTACCCTGTTTCGCATTTTGACAAGCCTAATGTTGCCCGACGAAGGAGATGTGAAAGTGGGGGGCTTCGATACAGCAGGTCAATATCAACAGGTTCGCAACCTGATTGGCTATATGCCGGGCAGGTTTTCCCTATATCAGGATCTGAGCGTCGAGGAAAATCTGGCCTTCTTTGCAACAGTATACAATACAACTATTGAAGAAAACTACCATCTGATAGAGGATATCTACAGACAGATAGAGCCTTTTAAGGACCGCAGAGCTGGTAAGCTATCTGGAGGAATGAAGCAGAAACTGGCGCTGTGCTGCTCACTGATTCACAAGCCGGAGGTGCTCTTTCTAGATGAACCAACGACCGGGATAGACCCTGTGTCCCGCAGGGAATTGTGGGAAATGCTTAGAAAACTCAAGGCTCAGGGCATCACAATAATAGTCTCCACTCCCTATATGGATGAAGCCGTAATATGTGACAGGATAGCTCTGATAAAGAATGGTGAGTTTCTGACGGTTGACAGTCCTGCAAATATTACAAAAGCTTTTCCTGATAAGCTGTGGTCGGTGCAAACCGACCACAGGCACAGGCTTATGCATGATTTGCACAATTGTTCCTTTGTCAGGAGCTCCTTTCTTTTTGGTGACAGCTTTCACGTTAGTTTTACTCCCGATGGTTCGCCTGAGAGACTTGAAAACTACCTGCATGTGAGCGGGCATACAAAGATTGGGATAGACTGTATAGAGCCAGGAGTGGAGGATTGCTTTCTTGCAATGNTCAAGGATAATGATCAGGCAGAACTGATGCAAACTATTGAGGGATGAATGACAAGGCTATAAGCGCAGAGAATCTGACAAAGCAATTTGGCACCTTTACAGCAGTTGACTCAATATCGTTTGATGTCGGCAGGGGAGAAGTCTTTGGCTTCCTTGGTGCCAACGGTGCCGGCAAGACCACTGCAATGCGTATGTTGTGCGGACTGAGTCGTCCAACTTCAGGAAGTGCCATGGTGGCGGGCTTTGATATAAACAGGGAGAGTGAGAAGNTTAAGAAGAACATCGGTTATATGAGTCAGAAGTTTTCTCTGTATGAGGATCTGAAGGTATGGGAAAACCTGAGGTTGTTTGGTGGAATCTACGGGATGAAGGACAAGGAGATAGCACAGCGTACGGATGAGATGCTAGGTGAACTGGGCTTAGAGTCGGAGAGAGAGACCTTGGTCAGGGAACTGCCGGTCGGGTGGAAGCAGAAGCTGGCCTTTACGGTGTCGGTTTTTCATAATCCGGGAGTAGTGTTTCTTGACGAGCCTACTGGTGGTGTTGACCCCTATACACGCAGGCAGTTCTGGCAACTGATCTACAAGGTGGCCGACAGAGGTATTACTGTATTTGTGACGACGCACTATATGGATGAGGCCGCGTATTGCGACAGGGTTTCGATAATGGTCGANGGCCGGATAGAGGCCCTTGATACACCGTCCAGGCTTAAGGAAAACTATGCTGCGGGATCGATGGATGAGGTGTTCAGGCAGTTGGCACGAAAGGCTCTTAGGTCAGGGGATTGATAAACCATAGGATGACATGAAGCAGATGCTGGCATTTATACGCAAGGAAGCCTTTCACATATTGAGGGACAGACGTAGCATGATGATACTGCTCATCATGCCTGTGATCCAGATCCTGTTGTTTGGCAGTGCCCTCTCCACAGAGGTCAGAAATGTCAAAGTTGCTGTTGTTGACCCTTCAAAAGATGAGGTTACTGCTGTTATCAAAGAAAGGATAAAGGCCAGCGAATACTTTGAGATAGTAGGTAACCTCGATAGTCCCGAAATGATNAATGATGCCTTTAATGAGGGAAGAATAGACCTGGCCGTGGTCTTTAGCAGTGGTTTTGCCGAGGGACTTGTCAGGGGTGATGCTGCTGTTCAACTGATAGCCGACGGTACTGATCCCAACCAGGCCTCATTGCTTACCGGTTATGCAAGTGGCATACTGAGTTCGTATGCCAGTGAGCAGCTAGGCGGAATGCTTGCAGGTGCTTTGATAAGACCTGAGATCAAGATGCT
>JGI24712J26585_10003509_pt1 | contig 12328 bp, 10 predicted proteins | sample BioPla3DNA2_FD_26585 | JGI IMG/M metagenome (IMG submission 26585)
GAAGATGCTCATCGACTACATCCACGAGGAGTTCAAGGAGGGATGGCTCAAGAACCAGGCCGACCCTTCCCGCATCATGACCATGCTGGAGGAGGTGAGTCCCAACGCGTTGCTTATCGGCTTCTCTCGCCGGTTCGCTACCTACAAGCGTGCGCACCTCCTCTTCACCGACTTAGACAGGCTCTCCCGCATCGTGAACAACCCCAAGTACCCGGTTCGCTTTATCTTCGCCGGTAAGGCGCACCCTGCCGATGGTGGCGGTCAAGGGCTTATCAAGCAGATCGTGGAGATTTCGCGTCGTCCCGAGTTCCTGGGGAAAATCATCTTCCTTGAGAACTACGACATGCGGCTGGCCAAGCGGCTGATATCCGGCGTGGACGTCTGGCTCAACACCCCCACCCGTGCCCAGGAGGCATCGGGCACCTCCGGCGAGAAGGCGCAGATGAACGGCGTGCTCAACTTCTCGGTATTAGATGGCTGGTGGTACGAGGGGTACGTTGAAGGCGCGGGTTGGGCGCTTACCGACAAACGGACCTACGACAACCAAAGCTATCAGGACGAGCTGGACGCCACCACCATCTACTCGATGTTAGAGAACGAGATCATCCCGCTCTATTACGCCCACAACAGCAACGGCTACTCGCACGAGTGGGTGCAGTACATCAAGAAATCGATGGCCGAGATCGCCCCTCGCTTCAACACCAAGCGGATGATGGACGACTACTTCGACCGCTTCTACAACAAGCTGGCGGAGCGCTCCAAGCGCGTTCAGGCCAACAACTACGCGAAGGCCAGGGAGATCGTCAAGTGGAAGGAGGCAACCGCCTCTCAGTGGGACACCCTGGAGGTGGTGAAGGTAGAGTTCAACCCCAACGTGAGGATGAAGGTCAACAACGGGCCCGAGGAGGTGTATGGTAGGGTGGTAATCGACAAGAAGAACCTCCCCTGCGATATTGGCGTGGAGGTCGTCGTTATCGATCACGACAACCTGCACAAGGGTCCCCGGTTCATCGAGGCATTCGAGTTCAACCTGGTCAAGACGGAAGGTTCCCGCCTCTACTTCGAGACCGCTCAGAGTCTGAACGACCCGGGTACGCGCCAGTACGGGCTACGGGTATTCCCGAAGCACCCTGGTCTGCCGCACCGCCACGACTTCGCCTACATGAAGTGGATTTAGTATCCCCGCGGTTTCACCGCGTATAAGATTTACATGCATCACGTGCCGATAAAAACAGTTTTATCGGCACGTTTTTTTGCTGGAGCTAATCCTTTAAACACCCTATCGGCACCACCCAAACGCCATCTTTCCGTCGATAGGCGTACTGCCCCACCCCCGTGAGAACCATCAGGAAGGAGGGAGGATTCATTCTCGTGGCATCGATTTTATCGGCCAGTTTTTTGAGGGTTTCTGCACCATCCTCAATCAAGCTATCACCTCCCAATTTTATTTCAATCAACCCGAACTTACCGTTACGCAAGTGCAGCACCGCGTCGCACTCCAGGCCGTTTTTATCGCGGTAATGGTAAACCTGCCCATCGAGCGAATCGGCGTAAACGCGCAAGTCACGTACGGCCATGACCTCGAAAAAAAGACCGAAAGTGTTCATATCCCTTATCAGGTCTTCAGGGCCAAGCCCCAATGCGGCGGTTGCTATCGACGGATCAACGAAGTACCGGGTATCGGAAGTACGTATGGCCGTTCTGCTTCTAAGGTTTGGGTTCCATGCCGGCATATCCTCGATAACGAATATTTTCTTCAACGCGTTTATATACGAGGCGATTGTATCTTGGCTCATGCTTTCTGGCTCGTTACTCATCAAATCCTCGTGTATTGTTTTAATAGAAACTTGCTGACCCTGGTGGCGGGCATACGAACGCAATAACCGCCGGGCAAACGCTGCATCGCGACTCACGTTATCAACCCTAGATATATCGCTCCTCACTACTGCATCAACGTAGTTGGTAGCCTGTCGCAAAGCAGCCTGACGATTTAAAACAAGCGAGCCCGGCCACCCACCGCGACACGTGAGGTAAGCCAACTCGTTCAACGAGATATCCTTAGAAAGGGCGGGGATCGTATCTCCTTGAAACAGGTCGTTAAGGCTGATGTTTCCATTGGAGTCGCCCGATTCCCACAAGCTCATGGTTCTCATCGTAACCCATGCAAACCTACCTGTCCCGGAGTGGGTTATCTCCGACATATCAGGTGGCACGCTAGACCCGGTGAAGATGAACTGTCCCGGTACTCGTCTGCGACTTATCTCGAACCTTGCCGCGTCCCACAACTTTGGAGCCAACTTCCACTCGTCAATCAGCCTAGGTGTTTCACCCTTGAACAAAATTTCGGGATCCGTTTCCGCCAACAGCAGGTTGGCTCCGCGTGTTTTCGGGTCATCCATGTACAGGGCGCTTTTGGCCTGTTGTTGCGCCGTGGTTGTTTTCCCGCACCATTTAGGTCCTTGAATCAACACGCCTCCCGATGCCTCAAGTTGTTGGTGTAATAATTTATCCGCGATTCTTGGAATATAAGGTGTTTTCATGTTCTCCTTTTCGTTTATTATGGCTCAATTTTACCAACGCGAAGGTAACAACTTTTTGGCTGTTTAGCAAGACTTTATAAAAATATTCACCAACTTGGCCGGATTCCATTCAGCAACTTGGCCGGATTCCATTCAGCAACTTGGCCGGATTCCATTCACCAACTTGGCCGGGTTCCATTCACCAACTTGGCCGGTTTTCATTCAGCAATTTGTACCAGCTCGAAAAAGTGGACTTGTACCAGCATCTTTTCAGCTGATATGCAACCAATTGTTTGTGGCCAAGCTTATAATCTCTTCATACCATTCGGTTTCTGAGATTCCGGAGGTGGCCAGTTCTCTGCTTTTCTGAAAAAAGTTGCGCACGTGCATGGGATTGGGCGTAAAATATGCCTTATATGAATCCTCCAACATTTTTCTAAATACTTCAAGGGGTAAAGGAACTATTTCCGAAGTGCCCGCATAAATTTCCAGGTTAAGATGATACAAAGTGTAGAAATGGGCAACACAGGCCTCATGAATTTTGGGAGCCACAAACAGACAGTAGCATGGTTTGTTCGCGGTTTTTTTCAAATTTCCTAAATGTCGTGTTACAGGTTCTCCCTCCATTTCATACTGTCTTTGCCCCGATTGCATGGTTACCTCCACGCAAACCATGTAGTCGCCGTAATCACATACTATGTCCGCGAGATTACCGGTAGCATTTGAAAGGGGTAAGCCGAAATCGTCAAAATTAAGGTTAGCCTTAATCTCACCGCCATCGAGCATGGTCATGGCGCGCCACGTGTTCCATTCCATCATCAACGGCAAGTCGTACAACTCTTTATTCACTATCTGGTCGTAGGTGTTTTGGATATCGTTATATTCTCGGTAATCCTTAATAGACACGATCTGCCTGTCAATACGCTCTCGTTTCCGTTCCTCTATAAGATCGTTCAAGAGTTCTTTCATCTCTTTCGCGGGCATTTTGTCGTCTACCTGAACTTCTGGGAACTCTCGCGATAGTTTTTCGCTCAGTAAATTTTTATCGTCGGTGTATAATTGGGGGATCTTTGGATTCGAAAGGTATGAAACGTACGCCTCCTCATCGTCCACGTGGATTGGAACGGGCGAAACGTTTTCAAGAATGTAATCCACATCCTTAACATGTTCGGGTACAATAGAAAGGGACTTGCCTACGTGCGAAACAGAGACAAGACCCGTTGACCTCAGGTATCTAAAACATGCATCCGCGTAATCGCGCATATTACTTGACTGGGTTTTTAGAAACTTTTGAAGCGATGCATCGTTACTTTCTCGAGTTTTTATCTCCCCTGTTGCTATGCGCTCACGAAATATTTCCCCCAATTCCCTATTAATATATTCACTTTTGAATACGCGATAACTCCCTTTATTCTGCACTTTTGCCACCCGAAACGCTTCAATTTTATTAACGATAACATCAAAATCCCGATAATCTGTAAGCTGCATGCCGAATATCTGCAGCTCATCAAATCTCAATGTCCCCATCGTGCGAACCAGTCGCAACATCTCTAAATAGGGTTTCACGTTAAATGTGGCCGCTTTTTTCGTGGGTTTGTGAAAAGGTGATGGAATTTGAAACTTCAACATTTGGCGTAAAAACACCTCNTCTTTTCTCTTGGAATTCAGGAGCTCTTTCCCCGCGGGGGTCAAGCTGATAACGGGCTTCAGGTTTACAAATCCCAACGCTTTCGGAGCTCGATTAATCCTGTCGCGAGCGCTAAACGCGGGGTCATTCGTGCCGGATCCTTCAAAAAACTATTCTTCACGCAACACCTGCATGAATTTCACCTGAGTATCTTTATTCCATACTTCTCCGTTGAAGTGCCTGATTAGCAATTCTATTTCCGGTATCATCTTTTCGGGTGTCCTCGGTGAAGTTGTCAAGAATAAAGTTTGACTACTGATATTTGCCATAACCCTCTTTATTTTCAAATAGTGTTACATGTTTCGTTTCTAATAACGAGTACCTCTGTTCCTGACAGATCGTTTCCTCATCTTTCCTATAGTTCGCGATAACGATATGCGTCGCCCTTGCCTTGAATCTATTCCTGATATTCACCGAGTATTTCTTCCCGTATTCATCGATGATGTCATTACCGTAGAGTTCTTCAATTAGCGGGGTTTTACCTATCACCATAAGTGCCTTGCAGGGCAGCTTGTAAAACTCGTCGGCTAAACGCCTGTGTTCCTCTTCGTTGAAACCATCCTTATATTCTTTGTTCCCATAATCGGTAAACGTGCAGTCGTATGGCGGGTCTAAAAAAACGAAATCGTTTTCCTCGCACATCTCGAAGATTTTGCCGTAGTCTTCGTTGTAAACTTTCGTTCGTTGCAATAATAGGCTGTGTGACGCGGTGACCCCGCTCGTGTTTAGATTTGGATAACGTCCGTAAGGCACGTTGAATTCACCTTTCGCGTTGTACCGAATCATGCCTGAATAAGAGGTTTTATTAATGTAGAAATAGAGGGCGGCATCAGAAAACCTCTTCTCCGTCAACCCGTTAAACTGATCGCGCACGCGATAATAATCCGCTTCGTTTTTATCATCCACTCGCCTGTCAGGGAATTGAGCCTTAAGCTTTTCAAATTCAACCCTATTTGCCCTATATCTCTCCTCTATGTAATCCAGCTCTTCCCTCAAAGAGGTAAAATCGTCTCTTACTCCCCTGTAAAAGTCAATGAGCTTCTCATTTATATCGTTTATGATAGCATCCCTGGGCTCAAGGTGAAAATAGAGGGCTCCTCCTCCCACGAAAGGTTCCACGTAACGACCCGAGAATCTCGGTATATGCCACGTGATGTTGGGTATCTCCCTCGATTTCCCGCCCCTGTATTTAATCATCGGTTCCACTGCACTCCCTTTCCCGTTAAGTTTAAGAACAAACTTACGCGAAAAAACGGTTTCATGCAAGCGCGTAGGCAGTAAACGCCACGTTCTTGTTACGAGAAGCCACCATCGGGGCAATTATCCCCCCTTCGCTATGTCCCATTAGCCCGATTTTCCTTCTGTTTACCTCTTTCCTGCCCATCAAGTAGTCGAGGGCAGCCTCCGCGTCGTACGAAAAGTCGAGCGTGGTGGCCTGGCTGAAATCGCCCGTGGAGTATGCCGTACCTCGATCGTCGTAACGAAGCACACCACTCCATTTCCCGGTAACATCCTGGGATAATGCAGCAAGCGAAGGAAGCAGGATTAGCGCAAGGATAAGCAGTCGTTTCATATGATTATTATTTCAGTGTTTAGAGCCTTTGATGCTTAAAACGGGAGAAGATAAATACATACCTTAGACAGCACCTCCGCTATCAGCAGGGCTACGATGAAAGCCACCACCAGCTTTTTTCCCTTCGCTCCGGTTGACACCTTGAACCCGTTGTACATCAAGGCAATGAGCCACACGATAACCGGAAGTGAAATTATTATGAAGATCAGGGACATGGGGTGACGTACGAAGTACATGAGCATGGGGTAACCAAAGGACGTCAGTGGGTCCTGGATCAGTAGATCCATGGAGGGAAAAGAGACGAACGGCGAGATGATCGCCAGAAGGAGGAACGGTGCCCGCGCAAGCGTCATCGTCCCCAGGATATCGATGAAGCGGACGCTCCTGGAGATGATGAGCGCGGCCACGTACATCGCGGCCACCACCGACAACAGGCTTATCCCCGTTACCACGAACGAGTGAGCGATTCCTACGTAGTGATGAAAATGGGCGTCGATGGCCCCGTCAAAGAGCAGGTTACCGTAACTGGCCAACAGGGCAGAAGCAACTACGATTACCATACCCACCCAGAACGCTTGCCACCCGGCAACACGTGTAAATGGGTTCCAGAGCAGATTCCAGTTGTTACTTTTTTTCTTCATGATCCTCCATTTTTTGAATGATTTCGTTCAACATATTCCGCACGGTGGGGTAACTTAGCTTCAGTTCCGCCGACATGCTTTTCAGGCTGCCGCTGTTTTTCACGAAGCGGGTGATAAAGCGCAGCTCCTCCTCCGAAAGGCGAAGCAGGGTCGGCAACTCGTAGAGGCCGGTCACCTCGGTACTGCAATTCCCGCACTTTAGGGCGGTAACCTTGAGCCGTGCCTGACAACTTGGGCAAGATGTGGGTAGCATATTATACGTTTTAGATTATTATATAAACACGACACAAAGGTAATAATGTTTTTCATATTATCAAATTATATTTGAATATTATTTNTTTTTTATTCAATTTTATTGNACAAGGTCATCAATAGGTGAAAATTGAAACTTGGCGAGAGCGCAGAGGTGAGTAGCATAAGATTGATATAGTGACCCTGAGATTGGAGAATAACAGGAGGAAGAACTTTTAACCAGTACCCTTAACGAAAAAAAGGAGCACCTTGTCTTTAAGGTGCCCCCNGGGGTATGAGNTANGAATGGTCTATGAGATAGAAATCGTCAACGCGTACACGTTACCTTCGTCCNCCGGAGCTTCTGCCGGAGTTGCTTCGTTCGGAGGAGCCTGATCTTGTCGTCGCGTTGTTGTTGCTTCGGCTAGAGGAAGAGCTTGACCTTACGCTCGTGTTGTTACCACTGTTCGCGTTCCGGTTGCTGCTGTTGGTTGTAGTGCTTCGGGTTACGTTTCCACTGGTCGTGCCGCGGTTCGAGGAGGAACCGGACCTTACGGTAGTGTTGCCACTGCTCCGGTTGCCGGACGAGCTGCTACGGGTGTTATTTCCGGCATTGCTGCTCCTACTCGAGGAAGAGCTGGATCTCACGGTCGCGTTGTTTGTGCTTCGGTTGGTAGTGGAGCTTGACCTAACGCTCGTGTTGTTACCACTGTTGGTGCTCCGGTTGGTAGTGGAGCTGGATCTCACGGTGGTGTTACCGCTACTTCGGTTAGATGAGCTGGCTCTGCTGTTGTTTACCGCGCTGCGATTGCTGCTTCTCGTGCTGCCCCGTGTCACGTTGCCACTGGTCGCGCCGCGGTTGCTGCTGGACCGGGTGGTGCTCACCGCGCTTCGGTTACCGCTGGTCGTTCGGCTGGCGGTTGCTTCCGGTCGGTACACCCTTACCGCGTTATTGTCCACCACGGTGCTTCTGCCCGAGTTCGACCGGAGGTTGCTGCTCTCCACCCTGTGCACGGTAGCGTTCCTGCCGGTAGTTTGCCTGTACTCGGTGGGGGTTGGCCCGCTATAGTAGCGGTTGTTGTTGTAGACGTAGGTGTTGTTGATGATGGTGGTGTTGTTATAGATGGTGGTGCTGTGGCGCCTGTAGTACTTGTACATGCCGCGGTTATACATGTGGCGCGTGGGCAGGAAAGTCCAGTAGTGCCCGGGGAGATTCACGTGAACGTGGATATTCACCCTTGGCCCTAACGGTGCCCATCCGTAGTAGCCTCCGCCACTTCTCCAGGTCACCCATGCCGGTGCCCACTCGTAACCGGGTACCCAGGCCCAGCCGTGGTAGTTGTCCCAGTACCACCTCCCGTAGTGGAACGGTGCCCATCCCCAGGAGTAGTTGGAGACCCACATGTTGCCATGGTCGGTCATCACCCAGTAACCATTCGTGGCGTAGGGATGAAAGTCCCTGCCCACGCGAGGTATCCAGACCCGACCGTACGAGTGGCTGTTAATCCACCTTCCATACGGCCTCAACTCGTTATAAAAAACGTTGAAGCTGATGCCACCGCCGCGGTTGTAGTACCCGTCATCGTAGTACCCGTCGTTGTAGTACCCGTCGTTGTAGTACCCGTACTCATCGTACACTTGCCCGTAGGCGTAGTCACGCTGGGAACCGCAGGCGAACAATGTTAGCGCGATGATCGCTAAAACGAGGGGGTGTCTTAATGCTTTCATACCTGTAGTCTTTAAAGGGTGAAACTTCGGTTCTTTATCATTAAGACACCCCGCGAGAGGAATGGTTTAATCCCCTAATCCTCCTTTTCCTGCTCTTCGTACTCCTTGAGCAGCCTGTCCTGTATGTCGCTCGGTACCAGCTCGTAGTTCGAGAACTTCATGGTAAACGAACCCCTTCCGCCGGTGATGGAGCTCAACGAGGTGGAGTAGGTGCTCATCTCCTTCAATGGAACTTTCGCCTTCAGTTTCTCGAAACGTTTCTCGCTCTCCATCCCCATGATCATGGCGCGGCGTCCCTGCAGGTCGCTCATCACGTCACCCATGTACTCGCCCGGTATGGAGACCACCACGTCGTAGATCGGTTCCAGGATCTTGGGTCCCGCGTTCCTGAACGCCATGCTGAACGCGTTCCGTCCGGCGAGCATGAAGGATATCTCGTTAGAGTCCACCTGGTGCATCTTACCGTCGTAAACAATCACGCGCACGTCGCGGGCGTAGGAGCCGGTGAGCGGTCCCTGCTCCATCCGTTCCATGATCCCTTTCAGGATGGCCGGCAAGAAGCGGGCATCGATGGCTCCACCCACGATACTGTTCACGAAGACCAGTTTGCCGCCCCAGTCCAGTTCTATCTCCTGGGTATCGCGGTTCTGAATCTTGAACTCCTGTCCACTGAAGCGATACACTTCAGGCAGCTCCATCCCCTCGGTGTAAGGNTCCACGATCATGTGTACNTCACCGAACTGTCCGGCACCTCCCGACTGTTTCTTGTGTCTGTAGTCGGCGCGTGCCGCCTTTGTGATGGTCTCGCGGTACGGGATCTTGGGCTCCAAAAACTCGATCTCTATCTTGTCGTTGTTTTCCAGTCGCCACCTCAAGGTCTTCAGGTGGAACTCGCCCTGGCCCGACACGATGGTCTGCTTGAGCTCTTTCGATATCTCCACCAGCCAGGTCGGATCCTCTTCCCTCATGCGGGTAAGCGATTCGTTCAGCTTCTCGGAGTTCGATTCGCTTACCGGGCGGATAGCCCTGCGGTAGCGCGGCTCCGGGTATTTAATGAAGTCGAACAGATGTTCGGCACCCCTGGTGTTCAGCGTGTTGCCTGTCCGCACATCCTTCAGTTTCACCGCGGCACCGATGCTTCCCGCTTGCAGTTCCGTTGCCTTGGTCCGCATTTGGCCGGCCACGGTGAAGAGTTGCGCGAGGCGCTCCCTGGACCTGCGGTTCACGTTGGTGAAATCGTCTCCCTCTTTCACCGTTCCCGCCATCACCTTGAAGTAGGAGACCTCACCGATATGCGGTTCCACCGTTGTTTTAAAGAAGAAGAGGCTAGTCGGCTCGTTCGCGTCGGGTTTCACCTCTACCCCCTCCACGTTTTTCGGCGCGGGCATATCACTCGGTGAAGGAGCCACCATGCTTAAGAAGTTCATCAGGCGATGAACGGCCATGTTCTTCTCTGCCGAGGCGCAAAACAGCGGGAAGAGGCTGTGGTTAATCATCCCCTTATGGATTCCCACCTTCATCTCCTCTTCGGTCAGCTCACCTTGGTCGAAGTACTTCTCCATCAGTTCCACGTCGTTCTCCGCGGCTGCCTCCAGCAACGCCTCGTAGTACGCGTCGGCCTTTGCTTTCTCGCCATCCGGTATATCGAGCACTTCGGGAGCTGTGGCACCCGGTGCCCATTTGTAGAATTTTTGTTTGAGCACGTCCACGATCCCCACGAACGAGGTACCGCTGCCCACCGGGTATTGCACCGGCACCACCTTGTTGCCGTAGAACTCTTTCAGGCTATTGAGGGTGTTGTCGAAGTCGGCTTTTTCGTGATCCATCCGGTTAACCAGCAGCACCATGGGCTTTTGCAGGTCGTCCACGTAGCGGAACTGGTTCACGGTGCCCACCTCTACCCCGCTGGAGGCGTCGATAAGCATCAGCGCCATGTCGGTCACGTTGAGGGCGGTCACCACGTTCCCCACGAAGTCGTCCGATCCCGGGCAATCGATAAAGGTCATCATCTTGCCTTTCCACTCGTACGATAAGACGGTGGAGAATACCGAGTAGCCGTACTCCTTCTCCACGGGGAAGTAGTCGCACACGGTGTTTTTCCCTTCAACGGTACCGCGTCTATTTATAAGACCACTCTCGAGAAGCATCGCTTCCGCGAGGGTGGTCTTACCTGTTCCGGAATTGCCAAGAATAGCAATGTTCTTAATTTCTTCTGTTTTATACACTTTCATGATTAAAACGATATTTAAATGTGATTAATTTTCCATTTGCGCCGTTGAGCCTGGCTAACCCGTTGAAACCGTCCGGGAGATATCCACGCCCCGGCTTCATAAGTTAACCACTTCATTCTCTTTGATTTGTACTCCCAATTGGGTTGGTCTCCAACGCACCGCTTGGTAAAGAAAAAACTTTGCAGCGGTGGGAAACGCGTGCAAAGTTATCCTTTTTTAAAAAGCGATGCAATTTACAAAAAATGAGCGAGATAAAAAACGTTACGGCTATGTTATATAACATCTTTAATGGCCTCCGCGATGAGCGGAATCCCTTTTTGGATCGCCTCCGCGTCGGTATTGCAAAACGAGACCCGCATGTAGTCGTTCTTCACCCCATCCGGGTCGAAGGTTTTACCGGTGACGAAGACGGTTCCCTTCTCGATCGCCTTTTTCAGGATCGCGGTCGCGTCGGTTCCTTCCGGCAGTTGCAGCCAGGTGTAGAAGCCGCCCCTCGGTCGCACGAACGACACGCTTGTCGGCAAGTGTTTCTCCAACGCCTCGATCATCGCTTCGCCCCGTTCCCGGTACGCCTTTCTCATCTCGGCGGTGTAGCTGTAAATATAACCACCTCTGATGAACTTGTCCGCGATCACCTGCGACAGGCTGGGGGAGCACGCGTCGAGCGACTGCTTGATCAGTTCGCACCGCTTGTAGATCTCCTCTGGTACCAGCATCCACCCCAGCCGTAGCCCCGGCCCCAGTATCTTGGAGAAGGAGCCGGTGTAGCAGATGTTGATCCCTTCCGGGTCGACTGCTTTCATCAGCGTCATCTCCGGGAGGTCCTCCTCGTGGAAGTAGAGGTCGCTGTAGACGTCATCCTCGATGACCGGTATGTTTCTTCCCTTGAGCAACTCCATCATCTGCCGCTTCACCTCGCGGGAGTAGATGATGCCCGCCGGGTTGTGGAAGTTGGGCGTGTAGTAAAGGAATTTCGGGGTTGGCCGCGTGGATTCGAGTCGCTCTTCCAGCTTAGCCATGTCCATACCATCGCCCTTCAGGGGTACCGATACCAGCTCAGCCTGGCAGGCGCGGAAGGCGGAGAGTGCCCCGATAAAGCTGGGTGCCTCCACCAGCACCGTGTCCCCCGGGTCGGTGAATGCTTTGGCCATGATATGGATCGCCTGCAGCGAGCCGGTGGTGATCATCAGCCGGTTGCTTTTCACCGGTAGCCCCTTCTTCTCCAGGTAGTCAGCCAGCGACTCCATGAGCGAGGGCAGTCCCGCGGTGGGCCCGTACTGGAGCGCCACCTGCTTCTCCCTATCGGTCAGCGAATGGTAAATCTGGTCGATCGTCTCCAGCGGGAACAGGTCGTTCCCCGGCATGCCGCCGGCGAAGGAGATCATATCGGGAGCCGTTGCCAGGCTCATCAGGTCGCGTATCTCCGACGAGCGGAGCGAGGCGACGCTATGTGCGAAACGAATCATATTTTGTTGGCTGTTAGTAGTTGGCTATTGGCTGTTGGCTGTTGCTATTGGCGTTTACAGTTGGTAGATGTCGTTTTGTGACAGCAGCATTATTCCCCTCTCCTCCAATAGTTTCGTCACCTCCGTGATGTTCTCGGTTCGAATCACGCCCAGCGCGACGTCATCGTTGGAGAACGCGTACATGTAGTCGACGTTCACCTCTTTCTCCGCCAGTATTTTCAGTATCTTGTAGAGCGATCCCGGCTCGTCGGC
>JGI24712J26585_10003512_pt1 | contig 12314 bp, 12 predicted proteins | sample BioPla3DNA2_FD_26585 | JGI IMG/M metagenome (IMG submission 26585)
TCATTAATACCATAACTTTTTGTTAAATATTTTCGAATATAATAACTTAATACAATATGATCTTTTTCTTTTTCATTTTCTAATGTTTCATATAAATTATTAATAGCATAAACTAAATCTTGATTATCAAAATTACCACAAGCTAAATCTTCAATAATATTATCAATTTCTTTTATTATTTTATTAGTATTTTCTTTGGCATATGATATTGATATTGAAAGAATATTAGAATATTTTAAAATATTACTTGAAACTCGATAACAATATTTTTTCTTTTCTCTTAAGATACTATAAAGTTTACTATTAAGTCCCCCACTTCCTAAAAGATAGTTAAAAACTACTGTTGTTACATTACGTTCTTTTTCTGTAAGATTATCTATATTAAATAAATATACTAAATGACTTTGTTTAAATACTGATATTTCTTCTTTTATAACAAGCGTTTTTTTATCCTTAACTTTAATATAATAATTTAAGTTATCTTTACAATTATTATTAATTTTAAATTTATTTTTAAAAATATTAGCAATATTATCTACATCAGTATTACCCATTATATAAACATTTATTAAAGAATCTTTTAATAAAGATACATAACAATCATATAGAATACTTGGAGTAATTTTTTTAATTTCTTTTTCTTTACCATATATAGTATAAAAGAAATCTAAATAACTAAATGCCTTTTCATTAGCTAAATAAAGAGCATTTTCATTAATACTATTAATATAATCAAGAATTTGTTTTTTAACAAGCCTAAACATTGATAATGAAAACTTATTATCTTTCACATTAGGATTTAAAACAAAAGATAAAAAATAATCAATTATATCATTAATATAGTTTTCTTCCTTAATATATTCTTCATTAATAAAGAAAATAGACATATTGAAAACTAAAGCATCTCCCATTAAATTATAGGAAATAAAATACCTTGCATTATATAGTTCTTCTTCTTTGATAGCTTTAGATCTTCTGGTTTTATATAAAAAAGACCCTTCATTCATCATACTAGCTAAAAAATAATATATAATATAATTTTCTTTTGTTACAGGCAAATTAAAGTCTATTGCTATTTTACTTGTTTTATATTTATTTGTTTTAATAACATGAATATTATAACCCTTCTCCTTTAATATTTTTGTTTTAATCATTTTTTGTTTCTTCTTTCATATTCCTTGTTAAATGCTTCATCAGTCATACTCGATACATAATCAATAACTATTCTTTCTGCTGGAGTCTTTAAATAAGCTTTAGACATATTTGATAAAAAATCAGTATATATAGAACTTTTTTTATTTTTAGTTTTTAAATCTTCAAGTAAACCTTTTACAACACATCTAAACTTTTCTTCGATAAAATCTCTTTGTTTTTGAGTTAAACTTTTTGAATATATATTTTCATAATTAAAGGTCTTTAAACTTGTTAAAGCATTAAATACCTCATCACTCATTTTTATATAGTTTTGATCTAAACTATTTTTAATAATATCAGTAACAATAGTATCTACTATTTGACCATTTGTATAGCCTAAAACACTTGTAATCTCTTTTGGTATATCTTCAAAAGTAACTAAATTCATTCTAATGGAATCTTCAATATCCCTTCCGATATAAGCAATAACATCGGAAATTCTTACAACACATCCTTCTAATGTCATTGGTCTTAAATATTTTGCTACTTCTAAAGAGTTATATGATTCATTATATTCATACAAAAAATCATCTACTGTTTTAGGTTTAGGATAATACTCATTTGATATCATCTCACCATTATGACACATAATTGCATCAAGAGTTTGTAATGAAAGATTAAGTCCATTACCTTGTTTTTCTAAAAATAAAAGAACTCTTATACTATTAATATGATGTAAGAAATTACCTTGTTTTAACTCTTTTGAGATTTTATTTAAAATTCTTTCTCCTTCATGACCAAATGGCGTATGTCCTATATCATGACCTAAAGCAGCTGCTTCAATTAAATCTTCATTTAAATTTAAAGCTCTTCCAATAGTTCTTGCTATCTTAGATACAAATTGAACATGAATCATCCTTGTTTGAATATGATCGTTATTCTTAGAAATAAAAACTTGCGTTTTATCCATATATCTAGTATAAGAAAGAGCATATAATATTTTATCTATATCATGGAAAAAAGGTGTTCTAATATCACTTTTTATCTTATTTAAAAAAATTGCATCTTTATCATGACATGCATATTTACTTAAATTAGTACTGTGTTTTTTCATATTTGAGTATATTTGTTTATTCATTATATAACATCCCCCAAACTAGTAATTTATTGATATCTTTAATATATCATAATACACCCCTTTATTGCAATAAACACTTTAAATAAAAAAAACAACTATTTTGTATAATTTATAGTATAATATTTATGTACTTGCCCAATAGCCAAGTTGGTAAGGCAGTGGACTCTGGATCCATAATTTCGAAGGTTCGAATCCTTCTTGGGCAACCAAGAATATAAAACGAAGATTTTCATCTTCGCTTTTTAGAGTATATATTAATGGAATAAGATTTTTTCTCATTCTTATATTATAAGGTGTTATGTTAACTCCTCATATATAAATTCTGTCTAAATTCTGATAAAGCCTTTTTGCTTTTTCTGTAATAGGTGTACCATGGCAATCAGATCCAGATACATAAATTGCATTATCTCCATTTCCTCTAAAATATTTTGCAAGTATATCGCCAAGTAATAAAGCAACTAAATGACCAACGTGTAAATAATAGTTGGCATAAGGCCAAGCACCACCTATAAAAATATCTCTTTTTTCCATAATTAACTAACATTCCTTTCTTAATCCTTTCCAGAACTGAAAGGATTAATTTTTTTGATTTTTATGATATTATTTAAGATTCTAATCAATTAATTATCAATATTGATTATTTGTATTAATTATAATTAATGGTATAATCATTTCATCATGACTTAAACCAGAATGATTACCTTTTATTTTACCATAATATTTTTTTATATTTGTATTATTTATTAAATAATTTCCCTTTTTACATATACTAATATATTCACCTAAATTATCTTTTGCCATTGATTGAAAATTTCCTATTCCAAAAAAATTATTATTTATAAAATCTTCTGTTTTAAATAAAATCATATCGTTTGAATACTTCTCTTTAAATGATTTTTCAAAAGCTTTTTCATAACCTTTCTTTATATAATAACTAGCAGTTCCATAATCAATGCTTGGATAAGCATAAAACATATTGTTATATTTCTCAAAATCTAAAATTATATCTTTAGTTATATTTATTTGTCCATGATCAGCAGTGAAAATGATAGTTAAATCTTTATTTTCACTTATTTTTTCAATTAAATTTTCTATTTCTTCTAATTTATCCTTAACTATTCTACTATCAATCCCATTTTCGTGTTCTAAAGTATCAATATCTGAAAGATATAAATATGTATAACTTTCTTTTTCGGTTTGACAATTCTTTTCCATAAAATTAACAATATCATTAAAATCATTATATGAATATCTATTTTCTTTATTTACAACAAAACTAGAGTATATACTATCACAAATATAATTTGGAAAAAGAACATTCACTTTTGTCTTTAAATTTTTTAGTAACGAATTTTGTTTAAATACTTGCTGAGGTTTTATTCCATAATCAAGTAAATTTGTTTCACTTTTTCTATCGCAAAATAATAACGGACAATAATCTATATTCAAACTTCTATCATAATTAAACCATCCCCAAATACCATGATTTTCAGGGAATTGTGCAGTAACTACCGATGTAAGTACACAAGCAGTTGTGCTGGGAAAAACAGTAATTATATCATCTTTTTTATTTCTTTTTAATATAGAGTCATCATCCAATTTATTAATTAAATTTGAACCTGTTCCATCTGACAATACAAAAAGGATATGTTTATTATTCGGTATTATAGATTTAAATGCTTCTATATTTTTATTTACATCAATTTTAATGCCATATCTACAATAAATTGCTCTCATTAAATCCACAATGTTTGGCTTGTTATAATTGGGTATAATAAAATCATTTTTTAATATTATATTTATTGTTTTATTCATAAAATTCTCACATTCCTTTCACAATTCTAATAAGTATGACAATGAAACTTTTTACTATCATTCAAATTAGTATTAGTTAAATTTTATCGTTTTAAAGAACTACAAAATGATTGCTTTAATTTTCTAACCAATAGGTCTATTATTACTTTTAGTATTTATACTTATTCTTAACCAATCACTCGTCAATTCAGGATAAGATTCTTTTATATTTATAACAATTATATCAACTCCAAAAGGTAGTTTTACTAAAATAAAATTTGAATTACCATCAATAATATGACATCCATTTTTTTTAAATGCTTCACATAGTTGATCTCTATTTATCCTTTCAAATAATTTAAATTGATAATACACTTAAAAAAAACGAAAGTCAACCCATTATGTTTTTGATGTTTTCAAAATTTTTTGACTTCGTTAATAGTCTAAAAAGATTAAGTGATTTAATCTTTTTTTATATTTAATATATAATATGTACCACCTGTAAATAAAATCATAACACTTAAGATACCAATAAGATTGATATTATCTTGATGTTCTTCATTATTTTGTCTATTTTTATGTTTTTTAACTTTTTCTTCTAAATAATGATTACCAATATTTTTATTTTTATGATTAGTACTAAAATTAGGAATAAAATTTTTATACACATGTTCGTTAGCTAATACACTAATCCCGTATACAGATGTTATTAAATATATTAGTAATATAAAGATTCTTATTTTCTTATTATTTTTAAGATTTTTGAATTTATTTATAATATTAATAACAAATATTTTTATGTGAAGCCCAAGATGAATTGCAATTATAATTAGCGACCACCATGAAAAAAACTTATGTACCTTTTTTATTAACCCGCGACCACTAATTGATAATCCTTTAAACAAATAATTTGAAATTAAAATTCCTGTTACTATTATTCCTATTATTAAAATAAACAAAACTATATCCATAACAATCGATATTTTATTACTTTTATTATATTTTTTATTAAAAAAGTTTTGAAAGATAATTTTTATTGATTTTAAATTTAATAACTTATGAATAATAAATATTAAAAATATCAAAATTCCAAATATTTCATGAATTTCTACACCTAAAAAATTAATATTCATAAGAAGCATCATCATTACCAACATAATTATATCTACTAATAATTTTATTTTAGCAATATTTTTTTGAATAATTCCCTTCATTTTCTTTCCTTTCTAATATATATTAGAACATCTTTTATATATTTTCTACTTTTGATAAAAAATCTTTAACTTTATTTTTTTTCAATTTACCCAATAACTCTTTAGGAGTTCCTTCTAAAGTAATTTGACCATCTTCCATTAAAGCAATACGAGTAGCAAAGTTTTTAATAAAATTAGTTTCATGGGATATCACTATCATAGTCATTCCTTCTTTGGCAATCTGTCGCATTAAAGAAGTTACTTCTCCAATCATTTCAGGATCTAAAGCAGATGTTGGTTCATCAAATAGCATTAATTCCGGATTCATAATAAGGGCTCTAACAATTGCTATTCTTTGTTTTTGACCTCCAGAAAGTTGTCTTGGATAATAATCTTTTTTATCTTCTAGTCCAATTTTTTTAAGTAATTCATCTGCTTTTATTAAAGCTTCCTTTTTATTAAGAAGTCCTAGTTTAACCGGAGCTAAAATGATATTATCAATGACTTTTAAATTTTCAAATAAGTTAAAATGCTGAAAAACCATACCTACTTTTTTTCTTAAATTTGCAAGATTATCTTTATTAGTTATTTCTTTATTATCTAAAATAATCATACCACTTGTAGGTTTTTCTAAATAATTAATACATCTAAGTAGTGTTGATTTACCACATCCAGAAGGTCCTATTATTCCTAAAACATCACCTTTATTAACTGTTAAATTAATACCTTTTAAAACTTTTTTTTCACCAAAGTCTTTTTTTAAATCTTTAATTTTTAGCATTATTTAACCTCTTTTCCATTTTATCTACTAACTTAGATAAAATATAAGTTATTGTTAGATATATAAGAGCTATTAAAATTAATGGAAAGAAATAATCATATGTTCTTGATGCAATAATATCACTTGCTTTTGTAAGTTCTAAAATCCCTATATAAGCACCTACAGCCGTTTCTTTGACTAAAGTAATAAACTCATTTCCTAATGCTGGTAAAATATTTTTAACTGCTTGAGGAAAGACGATATAACTTATTACTCTTCGATAATTTAGTCCTAAAGCATAGCCAGCCTCAACTTGACCTCTTGCAACTGAATTAAGACCTGCTCTAATAATTTCTGCAACATATGCTCCACTATTGATACCAAAAGAAAGAATACCAACTATTACTATATTAATCGAAGATGTTTTAAAAATTAAATAATAAATAATCATAAGTTGTAAAATACTTGGCGTTCCCCTAATAATAGTAACATATGTTTTAGCAATTAAGTTAAAAAATTTTAATTTACCAGTCTCATCATGATAGTTTCTAATAATAGCTATGATAGTACCAATTATAATACCTATTATAACGGCACCAACAGACATTAAGATTGTATTTTTAAGACCTTCAAAAATAAATTTATATCTTCCATCATAAATTACAGTTTTATAAAACTTATTAAAGATATTATTTTCACCTTTATTTTCTTTTAATAAAGTATGTTTTAAAATAATTTCATCCATCTTACCAGTTTGAATAAGTTCATTAATTACTTCATTACATACATTAAGAAGTTCTTCATTTCCTTTTTTAACAATCATTCCATAACTATCAGACATAATTTCTTCAGGTAATATTTTAATGTCTTTAGAAATAAGTTTTTTAGCAGGAAGTTCATCCATTACAACAGCATCAACTTTATTATCTTTAAGATCTTCGATTGCAGCTAAAAATTTCTTTTCTCTTACTATTGTTAAATCTGGTCTATTTTCAGTTAAATATGTATCAGCAACAGATCCTAGTTGGACTGCAACCTTCCCATCTAACGTTTTGGAAGACGTAATCAAAGAGTTTTCTTTAACAAGGATAACTTGTCTTGATACAGCATAATTTACTGTAAAATCAACTTCTAAAGCTCTTTCAGGGTTATAAGAAATACCTGCTGCTCCTAAATCAGATTTACCAGTTTTAATTTCATTAATTATTGAATCAAAAGCAACATCTTTAATAATAAGTCGTTTATTTAAACGTTTTGCTATTTCTGATGCAATATCAATATCAATACCTACAATTTTACCACCAGAATAATATTCATATGGTGCAAATCCTGCTTCGGTTACAACCGTAAGTGATCCATGATTTTCATGAGAACATCCAGTAAGAAGAAAGATTAATATAAGCAAAATAATATACTTTAATCTTTTTTTCATGTCAACCTCTTATAATAAAAAAGAAGTATGAGCGACTTCTTTTTTAGTTTTCTATAAAACCATCATCGCAATGGTTAGAACAATTACATTTGCAACAGCAATTGCTACAAGTGCTTTACCAACCCACTTCAGCCATGTAGTATATTCTACTTTAGCTAGAGCTAAACCACCCATTATAGCTCCACAAGTTGGTGTAAATAAGTTAACAAAACCATTTGCTGCTACCATTTCCATTATTGTTGCCTCGACACTATAACCAACTTCTGCAGCAATTGGTGCCATAATAGGTGTTGATAATGTTGCAAGGCCAGATGATGAAGGAACTAATACTGAAAGACCGACATGGAATGTATAGTTAAGAGGAGCAAACACTGCTTTAGGTACATGTCTTAATATTTCTGCAGCATTATATATTAAATAATTATCAAGATATGTTGCATGCATTAAAACATAAGCACCACGAGCTATGGCAACAATTAAAATAACTCCTACCATATCATCAGCACCATCGATAATTTTATCAACCATTTCTCCTTCTTTCATGCCATTAACAATACCAATTATTACTGTCATTAATAAGAACCATAAAGTTGATTCTAAGAAATACCATTGACCAATAGGTACTCCAGCAAGCCATGCAAGACCAATGAATTTAGAATTAGCAAAAAAGTTAACTCCAAAATCTTCCCATGGAATAAATGATATTATCATTATAATAAATGTAAATGCAAATAATACTAAAGTAACTTTTTGACTAGCATTAAGCTTAACTTCTTTTTTATTATCAGTTTTATGAACACCATAAACTTTTTCCATTTCTTTTTGTTCTTGTAAAGAAAGAATTGTTGAACCCTTATCTTTAATTACTTTTTTAGCATATGAAGTTACAAATAAAATAGAAATTATTAATGTTGTAAGCCATAATGCTACACCTAAACCAATAATAACACCCTGATTAATAGTAACACCTGGAAGAGCTGTTTTTGCAGCATCTACTGCTACACCCACTGCAAAGGGATTAACTGTTGAACCTAGAACACCAGACCCAGCACCTAGTAAAACTATTGCCGATGATACAACGGTATCCATTCCTGCTGCTACCATTGCTGTGGCTAATAAAGCATAAAAACCTACTGTTTCTTCAAGCATACCATAAGTTGTTCCACAGATTGAGAAAACAATCATTAATATTGTTATTAATACTGTTTCTTTTCCTTTAAGTTTTTTAATTAAAACTTGAATTCCTGTTTCGATTGCCTCTGTAGATTCAACAACCTTTAGGAAAGCACCTAGTATAAGGATAAATAGACATACATCAATGGCATCTCCAAATCCTTGAAGAGGTGCAAGTAGTGTTTGTGAAAGTGTTGCTCCAACAACACCACTACCGTTTACTATCTCTCCTCCAATCATTTGTACATTTGGAAGTAGATGAGTTAATCCTGCTAGTACAAATATCAATATAAGTATAATTGTAAATGCACTAAGAGATAGTGAGAATCTTTTCTTTTTCATTTTTACTCCTTTTTTTCTTTTGATACAGAATGAATTACTGTACCTGTTTTTCCTTCTAAAGCATCAGTTGTTTTATCTAATGATGTAATAATTGCATCATTACCTGTTTTTCTAACAAACTTAATTGCCGCTTTTATTTTAGGTAACATGCTACCTTCACCAAACTCGTTATTCCTAATAGCATCTTTTGCTTCTTTTACAGAAAGATTAGCAATTTGCTTTTCATTAGGTTTACCAAAGTTTATTGATACTTTTTCAACTGCTGTTAAAATTAATAGTTTATCAGCATTGATACATCTTGCAAGTAAGCTACTTGTATAATCCTTATCAATTACTGCATCAATTCCTTCTAAGGTATTTTCTTTTTCAACTACAGGTATACCCCCACCACCACACGCTATAACAATAAAACCTTTGTTTAATAATTCTTCAATTAAACCAATTTCAATTATTTTTATAGGTTTTGGTGAAGCTATAACTCTTCGATACCCTCTTCCAGAATCTTCCTTATAAGTTAACTTATCTAACTTACTTCTTTTATCAGCCTCCTTCTTACTTAAAAATTCCCCAATTGGTTTAGTAGGATTATCAAAAGCTGCATCTTTAGGATTAACTTCTACCTGTGTTACTAATGTAACAACTTCTTTATTAATGTTTCTTTTTTGAAATTCATTTTTTAAAGCCTGTTGTAATTGATAACCTATATATCCTTGAGACATCGCTCCACTTTCGGCAAATGGTATATTATCTTTTTTAAGACCATTATAGATCATTCCTACTTGAGGACCATTACCATGAGTTATTACAATTTCATGACCTTTTTCAATTAAATCAACTAACCTTGAAGAAGTTGTTTTTAATAAATCTTTTTGTTCTTCGGAAGTTTTACCTAAAGCATTTCCTCCTAAAGCAATAACTAATTTACTCATTTTAATGTTTCAAGCATTATTGCCTTAATAGTATGTAATCTATTTTCTGCTTGCTCAAATACTTTTGATTGTTTAGATTCAAATACTTCATCAGTAACTTCCATTTCTTTTATCCCAAATTTTTCTTCAATCTGTTTTCCTATAGTAGTCTTATTGTCATGAAACGATGGTAAACAATGTAAGAAAATTGCGCTTGGTTTGGCATTTTGCATAACTTTCTTATTAATTTGATATGGTAATAAAAGTTTTATTCTTTCTTCCCATAATTCCATAGGCTCACCCATCGATACCCATACATCAGTATAAAGGACGTCTGCATCTTTAGTTCCTTCCATAATATTTTCAGTCATATTTATAGAGCCACCAGTCTTGCTAGCTATCTTTCTACACTCCTCAACTAATTTTTCATCTGGCCATACCTCTTTTGGTGCACAACATGTAAAATGCATTCCTAGTTTTGCAGATATAACCATAAGTGAACTTCCAATATTATTTTTGGCATCACCACAAAAAACTAGTTTTTTTCCTTCATAAGTTCCAAGTTCTTCTTCAATAGTTAATACATCTGCAAGCGTTTGCGTCGGATGAAATTCATTAGTAAGTCCATTCCATACAGGAACTTTACTATATTTAGCAAGAGTTTCAACTATTTGTTGTCCATAACCTCGATATTCAATACCATCAAACATTTTATCAAGTACCCTTGCAGTATCTTCAATAGTTTCTTTATGACCAATTTGACTTCCCGAAGGACCTAAATATGTAACTTCCATTCCTAAATCTTTAGCACCAACTTCAAAAGCACATCTTGTTCTAGTTGAATCTTTCTCAAATATTAAAGCAATCTGTTTACCCTTAAGATGTCTGTGAGATTGTTTATTTCTTTTTTCTTTTTTTAAGACTTTAGATACTTTAAGTAAATGTCTAATTTCTTTTGGAGTAAAATCTAAAAGTTTTAAAAAATCTCTTCCTTTTAAATCTACCATTTTACATCCTCTCTTATAAGTGGCATTGACATACATCTAGGACCGCCCCTACCGCGTACTAGTTCAGCCCCTTCCACTTCTATTACTTTAATACCTGCTTTTCTTAATACATCATTTGTAAGTTCATTACGTTTATAAACTACTACTACTCCTGGAGCAATACAAAGAGTGTTAGAACCATCATTCCATTGCTCTCTTTCTGCTGATACTCTATCTCCTCCCGCACAAGGTATTAATTTAACTTTATGCTTAAGATATTTTTCTAATATTTCTTGCAGAGAACCATGAACTTCTCTAACATTTAAATCTTCAAAAGTAGTAGGATCAAAACCTTCAGTTATTTCATATACCTGAAGAACATCAGATATCCCTGGATGATATGTAAAAGTATATTTATCAATTTGAGTAAAGACCGTATCAAGATGCATAAATGCTCTTGAAGACGGTATATTAAATGCTAAAATTGTTTCAACTTTACATTTAGGATCTTTAAAAAAGTTTTTCGCAAGCTGATCTATTGCAGCAGGTTCTGTTCTTTGTGATATCCCAATTGCAATAAGTTTATCATTAATATTAAGTAAATCGCCACCTTCGGTATGCCATCCATAATTTCTTCTAAAATAAGTAGGAGTATCTTTATAATCCGGATGATATTTAAATATATATTCAGCATAAATACATTCTCTATTTCTTGTCTCTGAATACATATGATTTAAATTTACTCCCCTTCCAACAGTTGCAAAATTATCTCTTGTAAAATATAAGTTTGGTAATGGAGCAGCAATAAACTTATCCGGAGGATTTATCTCATCAACTAATGTTTTTTCAATCTCTCTTTTTCTCAAAGGTAAATCATTAATTTGAACACCTTCCATAGTTTTTAATACTAATTTTTTAGTATCTTTAATACTATTTAAAAAATCAAAAGTTAAATTACGATATTTAATAGTATTAATACCAGCTTCTTTTATAAACTGAACAATAAAATTCTTACGAACATTCTCATCAGCTTCAAGTACTTCTGCTACAAGATCTTCAAGATAAACAATCTCAACACCATTATCTTTTAATACTTTTGCAAAAGCATCATGTTCTTTTTGAGCTTTGGCCAAATATGGAATGTCATCAAAAAGAAGCTCTGCTAGTGTATCAGGAGTTAAATTTAAAAGCTCATTACCTGGTCTGTGTAACAATACTTTTTTTAATTTTCCAATCTCACTAGTAACATAAATATTACTCATTTGTTTTTCCCTTTCTTATTCTTAAGTAAATTCTTCTTTACTATTCTATATATTATATTTTATCATTTTTAAAAAATAAGTAAATACCCCCATGTAATAGTTTTATGATAATGTCAGTATAGTTAGTTTTTTGAAAATGTCAGTCTTATATAATATAATCTTCCTAGAAAGGAAGAAAATAATGAAAGGAAA
>JGI24712J26585_10003516_pt1 | contig 12305 bp, 16 predicted proteins | sample BioPla3DNA2_FD_26585 | JGI IMG/M metagenome (IMG submission 26585)
CTTTCGTGCAAGATTTTTTCCCAAAATGGGGCTGTCCCGAAAACCCAAAAGGGAAGTGATAAACAATGGCAGGTCGGCCACCGAAACCGGTTGAATTATTAGTGCTTGAGGGTAAGTCACACCGGACCAAAGCAGAACTTGAAACCCGCAAAAAAGCAGAACAACAGTTGCTCACCGGCATACAACTAAAAGCCTGGCCAGAGGTCCGGAAAAATGAACTTGCCAGGAAGGAATTCAACCGGGTTAAGAAACTACTAAAAATTATAGGGCATAACGATGCCCTCTACGAGGCAGTGATCAACCGCTACTGCATGATAGTCGCTGAGTGTAAACAGATTGAAGAAACGATAATACAATTGCATGCGGAGCTTGACGAACTAGCCGAGATGAAAGGGGCAGAGGACATCGACCCCATGCAGTATATTAAAGCTAAGGGCGATACCCATGATAGGGCTATCGCCTGGGACAAAAAGCTCATGGATAAACGGAAGATGCTGCTCCAGATAGAACGGGAAAACATCATGACAATTCTTGCGGCCCTACGTTCCATCCCGAAAAAACCTGAAGAAAAGCAGGAATCCCCCATGGCAGAATACCTACGCAAGAAAAAGGAGGCCACGAATAGGTGATGTAAATGCACGATAAAGAACGCGCCCTTGACACAATCGAATTTATTCAGATGCTCCACCTTACAGGCGACTTTTACGGTCAGCCTTTTTTATTGCTTGATTGGCAGTATCAGGTTATCTGGGATGTTTATGGCACCGTAAAAGACGATGGCTACCGGCAGTATCAGTATGCGTACTTAGAAATACCCAAGAAGAACGGAAAAACAGAAATGGTGGCAGGCCTCGGGCTTTACCACCTGATCAATGACCCGCCCAGTGGCCAGATATATTGTTGCGCTGCCGAAAGGGAACAGGCAAGTCTTGTCTACCGGGCTGCGAAGCAGATGATTGAGCAGGACCCGGCTTTGCAGGAAATGGTCCGGGTAGTTGACAGCAAAAAAGAAATCCATAACAAACACACCAGCACCTTTATGAAAGTTTTGTCTGCAGAGGCTTATTCCAAACACGGCCTGAACCCCACAGTTGTAATTTTTGACGAACTACATGCCCAGCCCAACCGTGACCTTTGGGACGTTATGACCTTTGGCGCCGGTGCTGCCCGGAAAGAACCGCTCTGGTGGGTAATCACTACTGCTGGGGATGATCCGGATCGCCATAGCATAGGCTGGGAAGTCCACGAATACGCAAGGCGTTTGATAGACGGGGAGATTGCCGATCCGATCTGGTATGCGAAAATCTACTGCGCAGACGATGATGACAATATTTTTGATGAAGCCGTATGGTATAAGGCCAACCCAAGTCTGGGGCACACCATTGAAATTGAAAAAGTGCGGCAGGAAGCGATCGGCGCCCGGAACGATGAGGGCAAGGAAAGGTTGTTCCGGTGGCTGCGGCTTAATCAATGGATTGCGCTTAAAACAGTTGGTTGGCTGCCGCTGACCTTGTGGGACCAGACTGTGGGCAAATGGAGCTCGGCAGACCTCACCGGCAAACGATGTTACCTTGGCCTTGACCTGTCGAGCACTACCGATCTTACTGCCGCTGCCCTGTTGTTTCCGCCGCAGGAAGGACTTGAAGAATGGGCAGCCATGTTTGAGGGCTGGATTCCGGCTGACAAAATGAAAGAAAGAATTGTCAGGGACAAGGTGCCCTTTGATCATTGGGTAAAGAAGAAATATATTCATGCGACACCCGGCGATATGGTGGATTACGATTTTGTTCGCGCCCGCATCGAGACACTTGCGACGCAGTATGACGTCAAATATCTTTGCACCGACCCCTGGAACTCCCGGATGCTTACTCAGCAACTGGCGAAAGCAGAAATTGAATCTTTAGAGGTGCCGCAGACGATTGCCGGCATGTCGCCGGGGATGAAGGAAATAGAACGCCTGCTACGGGCCGGCCAGATGACCCATGAGAAGAACCCCGTGGCTCGCTGGTGTTTCGGCAATATGGCGATAGTCATAGACGGCAATGAAAACATAAAGCCGATGAAAAACAAATCGGCTGACCGCATTGACATGATGGTGGCGCTCATTAACGCTATGAACATAGCCATTAGGCAAGAGGATGAAACTTTTATTTACAATATCCGCGGGATGCGGAGCCTGCTCTAAGGTGGTGATGTGTTGAACGTATTCCAGAAATTTAAGTTTGTTTTTTCCAACAGGTTTGAAGAAATGGTCCAGAAGTTCTTAATCGGTGAGGATGTAGTTGAGATTTCTACTGGCCCGATGAATACCACAACTGCCATGAAATACACGGCGGTTTTTGCCTGCTGCCGGGTGCTGGCTGAAACCTTCGCATCGGCACCGGCCAAGCTATACCGCAAGAAAAATGACGAGGAGCGCGAAAGCCGGAACGATCTGGCGGTCTACGAAATATTCCACGACCGGCCAAACGAAGAAATGTCGCCGTTTAACTTTAAGGAATCCTGCATGAACGCTTTAAACCTGGAAGGCAACTCCGTCAGCGAGCGACTCGTCACCCGCCGCGGTGAACTGGTAGGGCTTTATCCTTACCAGTGGCAACAGGCGAAAATTGATCGCGACCCGGATACAAAAAAACTGCGTTATAAAATCTATAACGGCAAAAGCATAACGCCGGCGAAAGAGCTCACCCGGGCGCAGGTTTTTCACGTTCCCGGCCTTTCCCTCGACGGGGTGATCGGTTTATCTCCGATTGAATATGCTGCAAGTGCCATTCGCCTGGGCCGCAATTATGAAGACTTCGGCAACAAAATGTTTCATAATGCTGCGATGCCCAGCGGGGCTTTCACTACAGTGGGTACATTAAACGATCAATCGTTTGCCCGGCTGAAAAAGGAGCTCAAGGAAAACTACATTGGGATGAAGCAGGTTGGTACGCCAATGCTTCTGGAAGGCGGGGTGACGTTTACCCCGTTTTCCATGAAGCCAATCGACGCGCAGTTGATTGAAAACAAGAAGTTTCAAATAGAGGACATCGCTCGAATCTACCGGGTACCGCTGCACCTGATCCAAAACCTGGACCGTGCTACCAATAACAATATCGAGCATCAGTCCTTGGAATTTGTGATGTATACAATGCTGCCCTGGTTCAAGCGCTGGGAAGAAAACATCAACATGCAGCTTCTGACACCGGCAGAGCGGCGGGCCGGATACTATATGGAGTTTGACCTGCGCGGGCTGCTGCGGGGCGACACCCTTTCCCGCAGCCGGGCTTACGCCGTGGGCCGCCAGTGGGGCTGGTTGTCTGTAAACGACATTCGGAAACTTGAAAATATGCCGCCGATTATTAATGGCGATCGCTATCTGGAACCGCAAAATATGCGGGAAGCCGGAAACGAAAAAGTTATAGAAAACGCCGCTAAGCAGATCGCAAAGATGCTGCGCGAAGGGGGTGAATTAACTTGAGATTCTGGAACTTTACCGAAACCGATGACGGCGCCGTCGAGCTCCGAATATTCGGAGAAATAATTGATGACAGTTGGGCCTGGATCTATGAGTGGTTAGGCGAACCCTATGCCTCGCCAAACAAGTTTCGGGCTGAACTGGAGGAACACAAGGGTAAAGACATTGTTGTCCGGATCGATTCCCCCGGCGGAGATGTATTTGCGGCTGTGGGTATCCATACAGCGCTGATGGAGCATAAAGGCAGGGTCACAGTAAAAATCGACGGCAAGGCATTTTCTGCTGCTTCAATTATTGCCATGGCCGGTAAGGAAATCCTGATGAGCCCCGGCAGCATGATGCTGGTCCATAATCCCTGGTCCTATACTGAGGGCGAGGCAAAGGACATGCGGCATGTAGCAGATATCCTTGATGAAATCAAAGAAGCAATTATGAACGTCTACGAACTTAGAACCGGACGGACCCGTGAAGAAATATCTGCCATCATGGATGAGGAAACGCCCATGGCACCACAAAAAGCGATTGAAGAGAAGTTTGCTGACGGGATGCTTTATACAGAAACAGCCGCGGCAATCAAAAATCATTACCTGGCTACTTATCGGCCCATGATACAGAACAGTCTTAAAAGAACCATCACTAAGGCGCTAGAAATCAAAGAAAAGCAGGATCATGCTCCCGAAGAGCAGCAAAACCAACTACCCGAGGAATGCCCGGTTAACCGGGCTTTTGATAGGCGGCGCATCAGCGTGCGCGAAAAAATCCAAAACAGGAGGAAAAAAGCACATGGATAAGTTACAAAAGCTGTTAGCCCGGCAGGATGCGCTGCTTGGGCAGATGACTGTCCTGGCTGACAAAGAAACGCTCACCGAAGAGGAAGTTGCATCCTATGATGTTATGGATGCAGAGTACGAAAAGAATGAAGCGGAAATAAAGCGCCTGGAGGTCCTTGCCCAGCGCAAGGCAAAGGCGACCGAGCCGGTCAACGAACCCGTAGTAACCGTTACCAACGAGCCGGCCCCGAAACCCTACAAAAACCTTGTAGCACAGCTTCGGGATGTCAAGGCAGCGGCGCAAGGCATGGTTTCCGAAAATCTGTTGAAGGTTCATAATGCCATGGGCGGCAACGTCGGCATCGGTCAGGAGGGCGGCTTTGCCGTGCAGACCGACTTCGCTGGCGCGATTATGGAATCAGCGGCCAATGCCGGGAACATCCTGCCTCTGGTGGACAGCTATCAGGTAACAGACGGCAGCAATGCCGTCAAGTGGATTGATATTGATGAAGGCGATGTGTCGACGACCGTGTTTGGCGGTGTCCGCGTTTACTGGGCGGCAGAAGCTGCCGAAGTGGCGGCATCGCATCCGAAGCTGGCGGAAAAAGAATTAAAGTTGGAAAAGCTGATGGGGTTCGCCTATGCGACCTATGAGTTAGAAGCTGATTCCAGCTTTGTCAATACCCTTTACACCCGGGCATTTTCGCTGGCAATCCAGCGGGCGCTTGAAGCCGCCATTGTCTCCGGTGACGGTGTGGGCAAGCCCCTGGGGTTCCTGAAAAGCGGGGCTCTGGTAGAAGTAGCCAAGGAAAGCGGGCAGAAGGCGGCGACCATCACCTGGGCGAACCTATCCAAAATGTATCACCGTATCTTGGACAAGTCGAAAGCGGTCTGGCTGGTCCATCCCGATGCACACGAACAGTTTGATTTCCTGGAGTTTCCGGTTGGCACCGGCGGCGTTCCCGTCTACCTGCCCGCTACACAGCAGGGAAGCATTGACACCTTGCGCGGCAAGCCTATCGTGGAAAGCGATCACTGTTCTGCCCTTGGCGCTAAAGGCGATATCAACCTTGTGGATCTTTCGCAGTATATGCTGGCCTACAAGGGTGGCGTGGATGCAGCAACTTCAATCCACGTCCAGTTCCTGACTGCCGAGAACTGTTTCCGGTTCATCTTCCGGGCCAATGGCTTGCCGAAAAGAAACAAGACCCTGACCATTAAAAATTCCTCTGCTGCCCGCAGCCCTTATATTGCGCTGGCAGCCAGAGCATAAGGAGGACAAAACAACATGTTTACAAAAATACCTGAGCGTTTTCGCTCCCGCGTGGCACTAGAACCACAGGCGACAGGAGGCGCTACGGGCGGCAAGGGTTATCTTGATCCGACCCCCGGTGTTATGGGCATCACCCTGCGCTGTATTGTCGCCATGGGCGCCGCAGCTGCTTTGACCCTGTCCCTCAAAACGGCTGCCGATGCAACAGACAGCGGCGGCACTGCCGCTGCCTACCCTGTAAATGTTCCGATCTACGTTAACGGCGTGCGGATTGCTGATGCGAAGTCATACGAGGTGCCGGCAACCGACAACGGTAAAAACGTCATCGTTGATTTCTGCATCGACCCGGCTACTGTTCCTGCAGGGGAATTCGTTGGTATTAGTTATGCCCAAAGCAACGCATCCAATATCCTTTCGGTTGAAATGATCGAGGACGTGGCCTATAAACCGACCGCGAGCTAAGAATAACCTAGATTTAACTGGCCGCCTCTAACCGGGGCGGCCTTAATATCATAGCGGAACCACCGCTTAAAAAAGGAGACGATCAATGTGGCTGTAGCCAATGTAGGCTCCAAATGGGTTGACGGCAATCTGATATTTTTCTCTAAATTGGACGGGCAGGTGCTGCTTGTTATTAACGCTGAAAGCAAGGAAATAACTGTTCCTGCCGGCGCGGGCTTTGATATTGGGGACGGCGCAATCGCTGTTACCAAACCGGATGAGAAATCGGTTGATGTTGTCGGCGAAAAGCTGACCGTGCTGGTGGATGATACAACGATCGAAATTGACGACACGGCCGGCCTGCAGACGAAAGGTGTTTCGGGTTCTTTTAAGGATTATAACGAGAAGATTGTTGTTGTGACCAACGGCATTATTACCGATCTGGACGGTGAATAAACATGGCTATTACTTTAATTTCCGGCCCGACGCCCAGATACATCGGGACTGAAACTGAACGCTCAAGCATGGACCCGGCCCCCGTCGTAGGCGCCGAATATTTTGAATCCGATACCGGGCTGACTTACGTTTTCTGCGGCGGTTCGACCTGGACGCTGAAACTGTATCCGGCAGAAGAACCGGCGCCGGATGCCTAAGGCGGTGATGAAATGTTTCTAAAATTGATTGAAGCTCCGGAAACGGAGCCCGTAACTATCAAGCAGGCTGTGAGGCACTTAAATGAATATGAAGAACCGGGGCCCGAACCGGGAAATGATGGACCCGAATCGTTGGAAACCGAGGAAGAACCGGCGGAGGCCGAAGACGAAACTGTTGAAACCTATACCCTGGAGGACCATATTGCCGATCTAATTGCTACCGCCCGGGAATCCTGCGAGGAGTACCAGAACAGGGCTTATTTAACGCAGACATGGGAACTATGGCTGGATGCCTGGCTGCCGGTAATTACTCTTCCCCGGCCGCCCTTGCAGTCAGTTGAATCCATCTGCTGGTATGACAGGGAGCATCAGGCACATACCATTGACCCAGCGGACTATTTTGCGGACACGAACAGCGAACCGGGCCGGGTATTTCCGCTGAAGCCCTGGCCGGCCGGGGTGCGGGCTGCCGGCGGCATCTGTATTACCTTTAAGGCCGGCCATGACGAAGAGGCAAAGGTGCCCCGCCGCGTGCGGCAGGCGATTTTGTTGCTGGTGGCGGAATGGTACTTGAACCGCGAGGCAACAAGCCTGACTGGAAAATCCGGCGCGGAAAAATTCAACCGGGAGATCCCCTTTGGGGTAACCCGGCTATTAGATTATGACAGGGTGATGCCGGTATGATCAAAGCGGGTGAACTGCGGCACCGGGCGGAGATTTTAAAACCAAAAGAGGCAACCAACACTGACGGCAACCCGCTGGAGGAATACGAATCCTTCAAAAAAGGCGTCCCTGTAGGTTTCCAAAAAGCGCCCTGGGGCCGGGAATTCTGGGATGCCCAGGCGCTTCATGGTGTAAGTGCCCGGCGACTGATGCTGCGATATATCCCCGGCTTGCGTGAAGACATGCTGGTTGTGATAAACGGCAGAACATATTCAATTATTCCGCCGATTGACAATGTAGCCGACCTAAACCGGGAGCTCGTGCTTACGGTAAAAGAGGTGATCTGATGGAACTTTCTTTTGAGGTAGAAGGCATGAGTGATTTTATTGATACTGTCGATCGCTTGATTGAAGGTACAAAACCGGACAAAATTGAGCCAATCCTTTCCCGGGCTGCCGACCCAATTGCAAGGGAAGTCAGGAGTCGGACCCCTGTTGGCCCTACAAGTAACCTGAAAAAAGCAGTCAAAAAGAAAAAGCTCCAGCGATTTTTTGGGCAACCAGCACCCTACATTGTAGCTATCGACCGCAAAAAAGCCCCCCATGCCTGGCTGGTAACGCATGGCACGTCCGGCGTCCGCCCGGTGGACCCGTCGCACCTTACAACTTTGGGCGGCCGGTTGGTAAAGATTACCCAGACCGGCGTCATGCCGCCAAACCGCTTTTTCGCCGAGGGAGTTGAGGCGAAGCAGGGTGAAGCACTATCCATTGTTGAGAAAGGCGTGGCGGACATTCTGGAGGAGGCAATGAAATGAACCTGAAAGTTGAAACCGCAAAGCGCCTCCTGGCCGTAAATGAACTAACAGACATTACAGGCACCAGAATTTACCGCGGCAACCGCCTTCCCCGGAATCAATCTATCCAGCCGCCACATATCATTATCTGGCAAATATCAAAAACGCCGCATTATGATCATGAAGGTTATTCCGGGTTGACTGACGCAACTTTGCAGATATCCTGTTTTAGCCCCGACCCGGACCAGGCGGATACCATGGCGGCCCTAGTACGGCAGAGCATGGAGGCATGGCCGGCTGAAACAGATAGCATTGACAACGTTTTCTTGGAGGACGAATCCGAAAACTTTGAATATGAAACCCTGATTCATCACATCGCCCTTGACCTGGCGATTGCTTATCACGAATAGGAGGTAAAAAAAACAATGAGCGACACTGTTGCACGAAAAACCCACGGGACTACCCTGTGGCGTGGGCAAGAGCGTGTAGCCCGGCTTTTGAATATCGATCCGCCGGAAATGTCCAGGGACGACATGGACGTGACTGACCATGACAGCCCGGACGGCTTCCGGGAATTTATACCTGGTTTAAAGCAGGCCGGGGAGGTCCCTGTTGAAGGGCACTTGATTCCGACTGACAGCACCCAAACAGGACTATTAGCCGCTGTAGACATAGACGTGCCCGAGGAATGGACGATTAAGTTCCCAACCGTTCCAGAACTACGTATCAGGTTCGACGGTTATGTAAAAAGCTTTAAGGTGGGCGCCGCGCCCGTTGACGGCAAAATGACGTTTAACGCCGTGATCAAAGTTACGGGCAAACCCGTCATTGAAACAGATGAATCCAACGGCTTATCTGCCCTGACTTTGAGCCAAGGCACTCTAACACCTGTTTTTGATGGTGATGTTCACGAATATTTCGCATCTGTCACCAACGAGGACAGCGCGATAAAAGTTACCCCGACCGCCGAAGGCCATACCATTACCGTCAATGGGACAAAAGTCACATCTGGGCAGGCATCCGGAGACATCGACCTGGTTGCTGGAGAACTGAACCCGATCACCATCAAAGCATGGGAAACCGGCAAGGCCCCGAAAGTCTATGTTGTGAAAGTTTACCGGGCGGAGGCATAATCCATGAACGGAACTGAAATTGAGCTTGGCGGCAAATCCCGGAAACTGCGGTATGATTTTAACGCTATTGCTGACATCGAGCAGAAAGCCGGCATGGGCATCGGAGCGATGTTCGACGAGAATCGGGTCGGCTTAAATTCTGTCCGCCTGCTGGTCTGGGGCGGCCTGAAGTGGCAGGAGCGGGGATTGACGATTGAGCGGGCCGGGCAGTTTTTGCAGGATTATATTCGTGATGGTGGAACGATAGAGGACATAATGAACGGAATCCATAAAGCATTGGAGCAGAGCGGTTTGATTCGGTTTGCAGAGGTAGACGAGGGAAACCCGGAGGCGGAGACGGACTAGGTTCCGATCTCCGCTTTGCTTTTTATATAGCGGAATATGAAAAGGTAGCGGCTCAGGCTAGCCTTTTGCCCTGGCAGTTCTGGCGGATGACTCCGGCAGAATTTTTGATTTATATCGAAGGGTTCCGGTGGCGGGAGGACCAGAACTGGCAGCGGACTGCCTGGCAAACAGTTTTGATTGTAAACCACTGGCGTAAAAAGGAAGATCATTTGACTATTGATGATTTATTACCAGAACAGAGAAAAAACAAGCAGATAAAAGAGCCGGCAACTGATGAGCAGATGGCGGAAACAATGATTGCCTGGGCGCTGGCCTTGGGCGCAGAGGATAGACGGAAGCACAGGGGGGCGGTGTAATGGCTGAAAAAAAACTAATGCTGGTTGTCGGCGCGAAAGCATCGGAATTTAACCGCACCATGGCCGATGTAAGAAAGCAGACCAAAGATATCAGCAAAACATTCAAAGACGTAGGTCGTGACCTGCAGACCGTGGGCAAATCCCTGACTGCATCCGTCACCGTTCCCATCATGGCCGTGGGCGGGGCGGCGGTAAAATATTTTGGTGATTTTGAGCAAGCTATGACACAATCAACTGCTATCATGGGCGATCTCTCTGACGATATGCGCAAGAAGATGGAGCTGGCGGCCCGGGAAATCGGCAAGACTACTAAGTTCGGCGCCACCGAGGCAGCTCAGGCCTTTGAGTTCCTGGCCCTGGCCGGCCTGGATGCTGAACAATCTATTGCCGCTTTGCCCCAAGTGGCTGCCTTTGCGCAGGCTGGCAACTTTGACTTGGCCCGGGCAACCGATCTGGCTACAGATGCCCAGGCGGCCCTCGGGCTGGCCTCGGAGGACGCACAAGAAAACTTGCAGAACTTAACCCGTGTTACTGATGTGCTGACCCGGGCAGCGACCTTGGCCAACGCAAACACAGAGCAGTTTTCCGAATCTTTGACGGAAAAAGCGGGGACGGCCCTGCGTAACTTGAATAAAGACGTCGAAGAAGGCGCCGCGGTCCTGGCCGTATTTGCGGACCAGGGCGTCAAGGGCGGCGCTGCCGGGACAACGTTGAACGCTACCCTGGAGGGCCTCTCCCGGCAGGCAATTATCAACAAAGACACCTTCAAGGAATACAACGTCGAGGTTTTTGACGCTGAAGGGAATATGAAGAACCTGGCCGATATTACTGAGGATCTCGAAAAGGCCCTGGGCGGCATGTCCGTGGAAGAACAGCGGGCAACCCTGATGAAAATGGGGTTTAACCGTCAAGCCTTAAATGGTATCCAGATGCTGATGGGCAATTCTGACGCTATCCGGGGCTATGAAGCAGAACTGCGAAAAGCCGGCGGAACCGTCCAGGACGTTGCCGAAAAGCAGATGGATAACCTTTGGGACCAGTTGGGTTTGATCAAAGATCAGCTTATCGATGTGGCGATTGAGCTTGGGCAGCACCTTGTCCCGATTATCAAAGATACTGTTTTGCCCATGTTGGAAAAGTTTGTGGAGTGGATAGGCCGGCTGGCAGAATGGTTCGGCAACCTTTCCCCTTTTTGGCAAGAATTTATCGTGGCGGCAGGCGCATTGGCCGCAGCACTTGGCCCGGCATTGTTAATAGCCGGTAAAATTGCTACAGCGATTGGGGCACTGATTCCGATCATCGGCAAAATCATGGTAGTCGTTAAAGCTGTTGGTGCCGTTATTGCCGGGGTAGTTTCCGGCCCGGTATTGATCGCCATTGGTATAATTGCCGGGCTGGTTGCCATCGGCGTGCTGGTGTATAAAAATTGGGAAAAAATTAAAGAGACGTTGGATAATGTATGGGGCGCAATCGTAGCTTTCTTCACGGAAACTATCCCGGAAGCTATAGAAACCGGTTTAAAATGGTTCAGCGAACTTCCCGGCAAAGTGGCGGAATTTGTGAATGAATTGCCCGGGAAAATTGGTTATGCACTAGGCGTGGGCTTGGGAACTATAATTAAATTTGGTATAGATGCTGTAAACTGGGCCATAACTGAAGTACCCAAATTTATTGAAAGTATTATCAAATTTTTTAAAGAGCTACCGGGCAAAATTTGGGAATGGCTCAAGGTAGCCCTGCAAAAGTTGGGCGAATGGGCTGTGGAGGGTTTAAAAACAGTTGGGAAATGGGGCACAGACCTGCTTGCCTGGGCGAAAAGAGAATTGCCGGGAATTGTTGATAATATCGTTAGTTTTTTCAAGGGTTTGCCTGGCAAACTTTTAGAAATCGGTAAGGATCTGGTGCGGGGGCTCTGGGATGGGATTAAATCCATGGGCAAATGGATAGGCGATAAAGTATCTGGTTTCGTTGAAGGTATCACCAAAGGAGTAAAGGGCGTCCTGGGCATCACTTCTCCGTCACGTGTTTTTATGGGCATTGGCGAAAATATCAGCCTGGGCCTGGCCAGGGGAATAACGGAAGCCAAAAATGCCGTTGACAGTGCAGTATCCGGCCTTGTTCCTCCGCAAGTAAATGTAGGGCTTGCCGGGGGTGGCAGTATGGCTGTTGGTGAAGGGCAGGCGGGTATAAGCGCTTCTGTTGCCCCTACCCCAACGGCATCCAGCGGTGANATGACGCTAATTGTCAAGATCGGCGAGGACGCCATCATGGAGAAAATCATATCAAACATCAATCGTAAATCCCGTATCAGCGGCGAAACAGTAATTGTGACTTAAGGGGGGGGGCAGGAATGGCTATACTACAAATCGACAGCACGGACATACCCGCGCCTTCTGTTTTCCGAATACCGCAGTATGA
>JGI24712J26585_10003520_pt1 | contig 12303 bp, 12 predicted proteins | sample BioPla3DNA2_FD_26585 | JGI IMG/M metagenome (IMG submission 26585)
ATTCGTTCAAATATATTATATGGGAAGAGTTGGTAAAGGTGGTACACTTTTTGATTGGCAAGCCTGTTTTATTGGTACATATTTAGTTTAGCATCTGCAAATTTCGTACCATTTTTGTTTCAATTAAGTTTCATATCTGATCATACTGCTTTTTAAAGCATGGAAATATGTACCCCCACAGAATTATGCCAAACATGTTTACAGCTTTTTTCTTCTCTCTATAAAAAGTCGTTCTTGATACATTGTATTCGTCAAGCAGCTCATCAATAGTTGCTTTATTTCTGTCAATATAAACTCTGAAAATAATATCATGGTACCAACTTCCACATTCAGGATAGTTTTTTAATCGCTCTAATGCCAAATCGATAAATTCAATAATACTTTTACTCTCTTCAATACTCTGAAGTCTGGAATTTAACCTAGCTGCACTAATTCGTGGATCTATTTCTATAAGCGAGTCAATGAATTCTGCCAGTTTTCTATTGGTCTGTGTCCTGCATTCCAAATCCAGTTCTGTAATAGAGTTTTCGATTCTCCAAAGCACCTTCCTATATAGTTTTAGCAATAGCATTGTATTATGATAAATGTTTTCGTCAAATTTCTTTTCAAGGTTATACACCTCATTTGCCTCACACAAAATTTCATTCAATTTGGGCATATTCAGCATTACCCCCTTCGCTTTTCAATTTTAAACCAGAATATATCTACATAATTTGGTAGGTATAGTTCGTTGGAGAACTAGGCAAAGGCTTAATTTAATTTTACAAGAGCATATGTTCGATGTCAATTTTAAAAAATAAACTGTCCAAATATAAGGACAAGATATAACCTGGCATTTTCTTTTTTAGTTAATTAAAATATCCTTAAAGTTATTCTTTAATTGAACTGATATTTTATTTTCACTTATTTTACGTTGAATAGATAAGTATCTGATAATAATATCCATAAAACTAGTACTATATACTTCCTTTAGATTTAATGTAAATGGTGCATCACTTTCAACTAGAATTCTCTCTAAAGGCATCTCACTGATCAACTTTTGACCTGACTTGTTTTTAATCATTTGATGATTAACAGAAAAGTAATAACCATTCTCAATTGATTTTTGTAATTCTTTTGAAGATCCTGTAAACCAATGTAGAATTACTTTTCCATTAAAATTGCCAATCAGTTCAATAACATCTTTAACAGCTTTTCTGCTATGAACACTTAGAATTTTATCCCCAAAATTACTACATTCATTAATTATTTTTGTAAATACTTCTCGTTGAACTGATTTATTCATTTCGTCTTTTACTGTATAATCAAGACCTATTTCACCAATGTATCGAGTTCTGTTTAAATTTTTCAGAAATATAGGAAGTTGGTTCTGATATTCACATACCAGTTCTGGATGGAATCCTAATGCAAACTTTATATATTTCAAATTATTGTATAAATTTATATATTTTTCAAAAAGAATAGGTAAGTTAGTCATTGCAATTGTATATGATTTTTCTTTTTCAATATGCTTAATTATTTCATCTCGATTTTTATATAAATCTAAATGCATATGAGTATCAAATTTAAACAAACTCATAAAATTCCCCCAAAAACTCTTTTAACTCATGCATCCCTCTGATATACAAATCAGAAAACTTTTTTATGTTATTTAAAATAGGTCCAGATTTTTGTATATCTAAGAATGCACGTTCTTCATCAAATTTTTCGATTCCAAGCAAGTATGAATTAAAATTAATTCTAGATGTTTCTCCAGAACTAAAATTATTGTCTCTATACCTAGTTATATCAATTATATTTGCTCTCTTAGTTGCAGCTCTTCTAATAACACAGGGCAAACAGTAGCCACAATGACATGCTTCCGTTTCTTTCTGCATTCTCCCGTAATCGGGATGTGAACACGACATTGTATTATGAAGATTCTCTATGAGAAATTCTTGATTTTTACAGTTAATAATCATTTCACCCTTGGTAAAAAATTGATATGGATTTATTATTCTTAAATCAAATCCCATATTTTTTAATAACTTCTGTAGTAAATCCAAATAATATGGATGAGTTGTTCTTGTACTACTGCTACCTAATCTAGAATAGGTTAAAGGTATATTTAGAGAAATTAATCCATTCTCAGGTATAACCAAAGATATTAGCTTATTCATACATGTTGCTAAAGCTATCGCATGTGCAAAAAACATAAAAGATCGAGTTCTGGTTGTATCTTCAACTCCATTTTTTGCTGCTGCATAAAAACTATAAAAATCTCTTGATTCCAAATCGTAATTATTAATTAATTGTTCTCTAAGAATATCTTGAAACTCTTTTGTTCCCTTTCCACCACCATAATGACTTAGAAATAATCTATTTTTATTATCCGTTTCTAATAAGTCAATTGCTCCTATAAAAGAATCCAATCCTCCTGAAAACATACATATTTCATCATATATTTTTTTTGTTTCATTAGAATTCTTAATTTTATCCATATACATCTTTTCATAATTTAATATTTCTCTTTTCCTAAATTCAATATCCCATCTATCTCCACTAAGAAAATTTAAAAGCCGAATAAATAATTCTTTATTTTTATTCCAACGATCCACTTCAAGAACTGGAATATATAGTTTTATCTTTCTTGTCCAATTATCAATAGTTTCTTTTCTTGAAACAACTCTGTCAACTCCATAAACAAACAAAGAAATATATAAAAGATCTAATCCTACATTTGAAATAAAGATTGGCATTCGTAATATATTATTCCAAAATGTATATGTAAATATTTTATTATCATTAATATTGAAGTTCATATATTCTTTTTCGATTGTAAATTCATCATCAGTTAATCGACATATTATTTCTCTCACACCAAACCCTCCAATACTTCATAGCAATCTTTATATAAATCCAATATTATTGACCTAATATTCTTGTCTTTAAAGTCAATAGTAGATAATCTTATCTTACTTAATTGAATTTCAACAGTATTCTTAATATACTCTTTAAAATCCGTTTCTTTTTCAACGCTCATTACCGGATTGACAGAATATTTTTCAAAACTTTTTTGCAAGTCTTTCAATACTCTACCCCAAATATATGCTGAAATATAATTACACATTACAGCATTAAAAAGAGTATCATCCATATGATCAAGACTTGAAATATCCATGTTATTTTTCTCGATATATTCATATAAAGTCATCAGTGCCTCAATAGTCGCATTTTTAGCTACTATTTCTTCTTTTGTATCTGACTCAAAAGAAATCACATTGACTAATTCGGATAATAACTCTTCAGCACTTTTCCCTGTTAATTCTATATGTAAATCCTGAAGAGTTTTATGTATCCCTTGTCGAGTAATACTAGACAATAAATTGCCTAATCTTATTGTAGAACTTCTACCAGCTGAAGATGCTTCTGCCATCTTTGATGATCCACCAGACGCCCTAATATGATTTTTTATAACCCCTTTATAATCTTTAGAGCTACCTGTTACATATTGTGACATGCTTTTTTTAGCCGCTTGCCATGGTTTTTGATTAAGTTCAACTTGAGGTTTCTTTTCTTTATCATTTTCCTGTATGTTATCACTGCTATCAAAATCATCAGGAAGCAATGGATTTTGGTCTTTCGGACCATCATATATGCTAGAAGTCCCCATTTATGCTCCTCCTTTCAATGTTTACGTCTCATTTTAGATATTTTTTCATTTGATTTAGACCAATTATCTATAATTTCTTCTATTTCATCTTTTTTATTAGATTCTTTAGCAAATTCTTTAATTAATGGTATAAATGGTATCCGTATTTTTTCACCTGGCAAACTCTTCAAATTACTTATAACATTAGTAAATAAACATTCTTTTGTTAAACCCCACTTTATATATGCTTTAAATAAATTGTTGTCTATTATTGATTCAGTTATCATTTTTGTAAATAAGGTTTCTAATATTTCACCTGACTCATATTCATTTATTTCTGTAGCACTCTTTAACGCTGCATTAATAGAAAAATCTGACTTGCTAAGTAATTTATTTAAAATTTCTTGGGCCTTTGGACTTAATTTAATAATACCTGTGTTAAATTTTTCACTTAATGAAGTTCTTGTAAAATAAAAATATGGTGTTAAATCAATATCAGAAAGTTTAGGATCTCTTTTGGCCCATTCTACTACCCATGCATCATCTTTCCATATTCTTAACTCATTTTGTTCTGTCAAAGCATCATTTTCTAATGCATCTAGTTCTTCTTTAGCACCCTTGTTAGAAAACTGCAACTGTGCGATCTTTTTAAAAAGGGGCAACTTGAAATACTCTAACATCATAATTTTTGCTAATATACTTCTATCAAGCTTGATTTTTTTATATTCTGCCATCTTTTCTCTCATAACAAGAGAGTTTAAAAATCTTTTGCAATGTCGAGGATTTCCATTTAATCCACTTGCCAGAACTGATGCTAATTGTTTGCCAATTATTATACTTTCTTTAACCGAATCAGCTAAATTTGGAAGTCCTTTTTTGATACTTTCATAACTAATACTAAAATTAATAAAATCCTTATTCTTTTCATTTTTTAAAAATTCAATCATTTCATCAAATTCATTTTGTGTCAAATCCTTTTGAAATAATAAACATGTAATATAAAACTCTACTTCTCTTGTATTTAGTCGAGGAATCCTAATGGGATATTGAATCATTTTTTCAAGATACTCTTTCCCTATATCTATTTGAATACCTTCAATTTCTGCAAATCTCTTTTTTACAGCATAAGAAATGTGTCTTTCGTCTGCACCTATTATAAAAACCACATTTCCAACAAATAAAAATAGACGAATTGCTTCTAGTGTTTCTAAAATTGTATCTGGACTACATCTATCTAGCTCATCAATAAATACAATCAATCTTTTAATGTGAGTTTCTTCCAATAGACTTTCAAAGTTTTTCCGGAATTCTCTTATATCATCTCTAATTGACTTATTATTTAATTCATCAGAAATAGTATTTTTTATTTTTTCAAACTCAGCTTCCTCTGCTTGATTGGAAATTTTTGATGCAATACTATTTAGTGTCATATTAGCAATTGTCCCAATACCACCTGTTGTCATAATGTCAATACCATATTTAAATCCCGATTTTAGTAACTTAAATTTATCAATACTTTTATACAAACCACTTAGACAAAGCCGAGCCTTTTCGCTGAACTTTCGATTTTCTTGTATCGAATCTAAAATACTACCTATCAAAGCTGTTTTGGCATCTTCATAGCCTTCAAATAACCAGCCATTGAACACTAGGCATACATTATCTTCATCGTCTTTTAAACTATTCATGCTCATTTTTATCAAACTGGACTTTCCACTTCCCCAGTCTCCATAAACTCCGATACTTGATGGTAGCAACTCATCATTATCTATAGTATCTTTTAAAACTCCAATCAAATAATCAAAATCTAAAAAATCCAGTTCTGTTTCGCTATCTTTCCACATACAATTCCTCCTAAATTAAAATACATTATACATTACATCTAATTCTTTTAAAGCTTTTATCATCTTATCCTTCAATGTCTCCGGAGATAAAATCTTCACCTTATCACCAAACATAAACAGCCATCCTAAGAATGTATTTGTAGCAACTACATCAACTGTTATTGTAAAATGGTCATCATGTTGCTTATTGATGACGATGTCCTTACCAAATCTATCTATAACCACATTAATCAGCGAGTTATCAAACTGAAGTTTAACCATTTCCGTCTCTCCACTAAACATTCTAAAAATTCTTTTTGAATAATCTGCTACATTAAAATCTATAGTATCTACACAAACTATTCTTTCATCATCTACCATTTCAATAGTAGCCATTCTATCAACTCTAAAATTACTTATACCATTATATTTTTCATAATATGCAATCATATAATAATTATCGTCAGACCATGTTAAAGCGTATGGACTTGCATAGTACCATTCACCATCTCTTCTGTATTCAATCTGCTTGTCCAAATTATAGTCAAAGTATTTGAAGCGAATCTGCTTATTTTGCTGAATAGCCTTATGAATTTCATCTACATTGTAATAGATACTTTCATTCATCGTTTTAACCCGATCCGCAACTACAACATGTCTATGAAGTTCTTTTGCTTCATAGATACTAGTCAGCTTTTCAATTTTTTTAATTAATTCTTCACTTTTCTTGTGAGTAATAAATTTCGAAGATTGAACTGCATCAACTAAGAGCTTTAATTCAGGCAATTCAAAATCTCTTGTGCCAATAAAGTATTTGTTAGCTCTGCCTTTTTCACAAATGATGTCTAATCCAAAGGACATCAATAAATCAATATCTGAATAAATTGATTTTCTCTCAGCCGGGATATCGTAGTATGAAAGTTCTGAGATAATCTCGTTTACTGTTAAAGGATGATTTTCATCTGTTTTTTCTAAAAGGATTTTCATTATATAAAGTGGTTTTAGTTTCAAATTAGAATTAGCCGGCATACTTTACCTCCCTAGTCCCAAAGAATAAACCCTACTTTTTCAAGTGAATTCTCATAGCACTTTGGACATTTACTTTTTTCTATTTGATTTTCATCAATATGTTGTAGCTCTTTCTTGCATTTATGACATTTGTATCTTGTTTCATAACCATATGATTGTTCTTCATTAAATTTAATATAAAAACGTTCATAAATTGACTGACATTGAGGGCATTGCATCAGCACATGTTCAAAGTTTTCTGGTTGATATCCAATACTAATCTTATCGATTATGTCCGATCTCATCTTTTTTCCTCTTATGTGTCTTTTTACTAAATCTTCTGTAAGAAAACCATACATCATTCCTGTGCCTAACAAAAAAGTTTTTTTATAACCACATTTTGTACATATAACATCAAAGCCATATCCCATCTAATCATATCCCAATCAGTTCATTTCATAGCTTTCCAGAATCAACTGTTTTGCGACATCAAGATCTTCATCACTTCTTACTTTAACCTCAATATCACCAGTTCCCCAATGTCCAATATCCTTTACATTTCTGATCATTTCTGAATATTGATTTATGTGATTAATATATTCATTAGGATCAAGTTTCAAATAAAGGTAAATTAAACCTTCTCTTGGTGCGAATGTAACTGTAACAAAATTCTTAATCTTCTTAAATGCAATATAATACTTTGTTTCTTTCTCAAAAACATCGTCACCAAGTGTCATGATATAGTCTTTTAAGTGCTGATATCTTTCAGCCGTTTTTCCATCAAGGTCTTTTAAATAATCAGAAACACTCTTATACTTATTATCAGATGAATTACTATTAGCAACATAATTAGATTTACTATTTAATGTTGCTTGAGTTGCATTTACTAGTTCAAAAAGTAATAAATCATCATATTTCCGATATCTAATTAATTCAATATTTCTATTGATTTGTTTAACAGCATATTCATCATATTTATTGTAATCTCCAGCAATGCATAAAAGCCTTGCACCATCCCAATCAATTTTTTCAGACACTTCAGAACCTAGTCTTTTCATTACCAGTAGTTCAAACTCAGCTCTATGATCCAAGAGCCAATCCAAATAATACAATCCTTGATTGATGACATTTTCATTACTAGAACGCTTATACTCCAATATTACTGGTGAATTGTTTTCATCAATACCTAATGAATCAATCCTTCCACCATGAACTATACCGGTTGAGTATTCTGAAGCAAGAAATCTTATACCAAAAAATTTATCCATATTTTTTTCAATCAGTATTTGCAATGATTTTTCTAGTTCAACAAACTTAGCCGACAGCCTTTCAGCATTTTCATTACTGATTCTAAACAGATTAATCTCTCCCATTTTTTTCATCCTTTCGTATACTTGTTCTAATCTTTTAAAGGTATCACTCCAAATACCATTTTCCATTGCCCTATCAATTATCACTTCATTAAATCGGTCTCTGCTCTTACAATGCTAATTATTATTTTCCCAAGCATTTCAAAATGTATTATAGATGGCATTTCTATCTTATTGCTTAAAATTCTTTCAATTTTTTCTATCCATTTATCGTTTTTAAGCATTTCATTACCTACTATGTACAAAAGCACTCTTATATTCTCAAAGAGTGCTTTTTGAAGTATTATAATTAGGCCATTCCCAACGCACTGGCTGATATATTGAAGTTTCATATTAATTAAAGCATATATAACTAAATTTCCATGGAATTTTAATAATAGCGACAATTATTTACATAACCAGATGTTATTTAGGTTAATTACAATTAATCTACTTATGCTTATTATACAAGATCAATCAATTAAATACGAAATGCTATATCAATACTGTTTCATTTTAATTATAAAATTGTCTGCAAATCTTCCCAATCTCCACTATTTATTGTATATTTGTCTCTTCTATTAATTTTGATATATGGCGTTTCTTGAGTCCCATAATTAGCTACAATTCCACCTAGCAAATTTTTTCCCTTACTATTTTCTTTTAAAATATATTGATATAACCTTTCAGCTTTTGCAGTCGTTTTAGACGAGTCATCATTTTTATCTTTTGCTTCAAACAAACCAATTCTTCCATCTAAAAATTTGATAATATAATCTGGGTAAAATTCTTTTTTATATCCTTCTAAATCATAAGTCAATGAAAAGTATTCTGTTCCATTATCACCATTTTTCACCCACCAGTCTATTTTTGATAGGTTATTTACTATAAACACTTCAAAAGCTCTTTCTGGGTTACTTCGCTCCTTCTCTAAATAACATTTATCATAAAAATAATTAGCTATGTCTACTTGCTCATATGTTTCTGGATTTACATTTACCTTAACTGGAATATGATATCTATGATTAGCATGTACAGTAATTTCTTTTAAATCATCTTCTTTTAAATCTTTATATTTATTGATAACATCTATTATTAGTTTATAAAAAAATTGATTTCCTTTATAATCATAATTTAATACAAAAAGTCTTTGAATATCAATTATAAAATTTTCACTTTCAACAAAATTAACTACATAATTAAAGAAGAATTCATAAATGTTATTTCTTAATATATCTAACATTACATCTCTACTGTTACCTAATGCTGACGAATGTTTCCTTAGTATCCTTCTAAAAGATATTTCTATTCTTTCTTCATCATAAGCAATATGTTCTTCTCTTCCTTGATAATCTTCTTTATTGCTTAATAAATCTTTTGTGTCTATTTCCAATCCACTTATAATATCCTCTGTTAATTTTGTTGTATCAAATTCAAATCCTTCATTCTTTAATATTTCATTATTGGCATCATAATTTCCATTTTCTAAACCAGACCTCTCTATCATTTCTCTAAAAACATTACGAGCCAATTCTTCTGCTACTGCCTTTTTTCTTTTAATTATGTTCTCAGCATATAATTCGATGTTCTCACAAGTTTCTTTTTTAGTTAATGGCAATGATCTAATATTACCTTCTGGAAAATCAAACTCAGGATCAATGACCTTTAATATATTACCTGTAAAATCCGTGTATACATAAGCTCTATTCAAATTGTCATCTACATAATGCTTTTGTTCTGGCATTCTTAAAATTCTTCCTAATGTTTGTTTTTCAAATATTATAGATTTTGTTTCCCTGAATTTTAATAATATTTGTGATCGTGGGCAATCCCATCCAGTATCAATAGCTTGTTTAAATATTAGAAACTCTACTTTATCAGTATTTTCAGAAATACTATCAAGATTTATTTTTTCCTCATTTAACCATATTGCAAGTTTTCGATTTTCTTTTGTAATACCTTTTTCTTTTAAAAATTCTATTATCTTATCCTTTTTAGTATCTCCTTCTTCTGCATTAGGTAATTGAATTATAACTAATGGATTTACATTGCTTCCTTCTAGTTCATATAAATCTTTTAATTCATTTCGCTTATCGCAAACTAACTCCAACATTTTCCTATCAATATTTGCTTCCTCTATCCTTGAAATTCCTTCGTTTACCAGTATTTGTTTTTTAATCATTTCGGCCCTAATTACTTCTTCTGGCTTAACTTTTACGTATCCTATTTTATCTAATTCATCTGGGGTAATTTTAAACTTAGGAGTAGCACTCATTTCTAAAATTATACTTGCTTTTATTTCTTCTCTCAGTTCATTTGCTCTTTCAGTTGTAGCTCCATAATGACTCTCATCAATGATGAGTATGATTTTCCTCCCAATAGTTCTAGTATTATCCAGAACTTGCCTAAAATTAGTTTTCTCACCATCCCTCATTAGAACATTTGTATAATTCCCTTCACTATCCTTATTATTTATCGATTCCCAATTTACAACAACCACTTCATTTCTATCAATTTCTTTTCTATAGCCAAAAAATTCTTCACTTAATAAAGAAACTTTTGGGAATCCTTCAAAAATCTTTTCTAGTTTCTTTTTTGATTGAACATGAAGTTCACCTTTTCCAACAGATACCCAAACAAAACATAAATCCTCTTCTAAATAGTTGCATAACTTTTTTATATAATTAGCTGTCATTATTGTTTTTCCTGACCCAGTTGGTGCTTTAAAAATTAGCAACGACATATCTTCTCCATTATTTAATAACTGCTCAGTTTTATTATATAACTCATTAACAGCTCTTATCTGATAGTCTACTTCTTTTAAAATCATTCTCTATTCCCTCCTTATTATTTCCTTAAATCATCTAGTATCTCTAATATTCTTGTTGGAATAGCTTTTAACTCTACCCCTTTTAAATCTTCAAAAAGTCCTTTTTTAACATAGTTAGTGAAACTAAAACTATATATAATCTTTTCTTTGACTTTAACTTGTCTAATTTTTTCTTTAAATTCTTCCATATAATTTTCTGAAAAAAATGAATATATACCCATAATTTTATTTCCCTGACTATAAATCCTATAATAAGGTTTTTCTTCTATTAATGTGAAGCAATTTTCTTTTATACATAATAAATCATATATCTTTTGAGCCATTATTACTTTCATTTGGTCTCTGTTTTTGTTTTTATTTACTACATCAGCTTTAAAATATTTTAGATTTTCTTCATATCTATTAATCCTTTTACCTTTCTGATTTGTATAACCTTTTAATAATTTATTCATCCTAGGATAACAAACTTCTTCACAAATATTCTGCTCATTATTTGTTACGAGAACAAATTTTCTATTACTTTCTGGTTCTTCTTTATTTATATCTAAAACAGCATGTCCAGTTGTTCCAGAGCCAGCAAAGAAATCTAATATAATATCATTTTTATCAGAACCAAGTTTGATAATATCTTTAATAAGTTCTAGTGGTTTTGGATTATTAAATACTTTTTCACCATTAAAGATATCTTTTAACAAACCTGTCCCATTTCCACTACTATATTCAGGTTTATAAAATATTGTTTTAGGTTTTTTTGTAGGCATATCTCCCAATTGTGGTCTTTGTTTTTTGTATAGAGTTATATTATCTCTATTTCTTATTACAATAACATCTTTTGCATCTTTATTAAATTTGTCTCTATTCCAACGCCATCGCATCTCTTGTCCATTAGTAATTGGATACACTTTAATAAATTCTTTATCTCTTATTTCCATAGGAACTTCTTCTGGATTTTCTGGATTTTACGAAACATACACATTATCATCATTAGTCACAAAGACAGGAAACCACATATTAGGTCTCTTTTCTCTTCTTGCATCTGCACCAGTAGCTTTTAACCCTGCTCCTTTTTTGTAAAAACCTATTTCATCTTGCTCCCATTTCTCAAATACTTCTTCTTCTTCAACATCAAATTCATTTATCTTTGCTAACAATTTGTTTTTAGCATACACTAGTGTATATTCATGTGTTCCTGCAAATCCAAATTGATCTTGATTGCCCTTTAAATTCATAATAGTCGGCAAAATAGCTATAAAATTATTTTCATTAAATATTGCATCACAAAGCAATTTTAATTGTGCTAATTCGTTATCATCTATACTTATGAATATTACACCATCTTTTTTCAATAAATCTCTTGCAATTTTTAATCTCCTATACATAAAAGATAACCATTTACTATGTCTCCATGAATCTTCTTTATCAACAAACTCATCATTATAGATGAAATCCTTATTTCCTGTATTATAAGGAGGATCAATATATATAAGTTTTATCTTTTCATAGTGAGTTATATATAATAACTCTAATACATGTAAATTATCCCCTTCAATTAAAATGTTTGTTTCCTTTTCTTCATTATTAATTGAGTAAATTTCATAATTTAAAAACGTTGATTTTACTAATTTCTACAATAACAAAAAAAGGATTTCACCCCATTAATAT
>JGI24712J26585_10003523_pt1 | contig 12297 bp, 9 predicted proteins | sample BioPla3DNA2_FD_26585 | JGI IMG/M metagenome (IMG submission 26585)
AATCTAATCTTTAATTACAAAGATATGTTTTTCTAATGCAGAAAACTTCTTTAGCTCCTAGCAATAATATTATAGCGGTATATGGTTACTAGGCCACATACCGCTATAGATATTTACCACTAACTATTTAAGCAAATCTACTTGATATAATTTTCAAGAAACCTTGCAAACTCGCTACCAACTTCAAATCTTGATATAAAGCCAAAATCGATGTAATAGGTAGTATATANAAATACACCCTTNTGATTATATATCCGGATAAGGACGCTATTTGCAAGTNCATTGCTGGCAGACCCCTGACTTGGTCTTGTTGAACCAGGATATGTGTCCCCATAATCAACCATATCAGAACCTATTCCAACTAAATCCCTTGGCTCATCCTCACCTTCTACTAGATAACCATCCATTGGCCCAACTGGATCCACTACTACTGTGCCTGATGATGTAGTTGAATCTGGTGCATAGGCCTCATTTTCTTTATCCCCATAATAAACATCCCTTGGTAACTCACCTTCATAAACATTAGGATCTATGGCCGAGGGCTCATCTGGTGCTACTGGTAGGTCTGGTGGGTGTAGGTCAAAGTCACCTTGCTTATCTTGCCTACCCTTATCTAGTCTTTGGTTAAATAGCTTATCAAAGTACTTGTCACTAGAGTTTTTTAAGGATGAATAGTAATGGTAAAAGACTTTAATTTCATCCGGGTCACTTATCTCAGCCTTGATATCAGGCTCACCCCTTAGCTTAGCCTCCTCAGAATAGCCTATAAATTGGATCTTTCCAATATCGCTAGCAGCCTTTATCCCATATAGGTCTAGATATCTAGCAGCATCCTCATCCTGGTTATTCATGTAGGACTCAAAGGCTAAAAAAGTATACAGGCTATATTCTCCATCCTTTAGTACTGCAACTACTGCCTCGCAACCTGCCGGTATATATGAGTAAACCTTCTTGCCTAGCAGAGACTCATCAGGACTTTTATCTATTACTGCTATTTCTTGGCCTATGTCACTACTTTTAATCTGGCTAGGGAGATTAAACTCTCCTATTAAATCAGCCTGCATTAGTTGATAATGCCGATCACCTATTTGGAATTGATTTGCTATAGGGGCTAGGAAATCTTCTCCAGGGGCTATATCCACTATGGCATCGCCTCCAGTGGTGTTGTCTACTAGCTCTTTTCCTGGACTATCACCTGCTATTGTGTTTTCTCTTGTGGGCATTACCCCTTTAATAGCAACTCCTCCTACAAGTAATAGGACAAGTACTAGTACTGGTATTACCCTGCCTAATTTAAGACCTGTGAAAAGACCAAACCTTCTTTTTTCTTTTTTCTGCTCTAGAACCCTGTTAAATATTCTGTCCTTGCTTTGCTCATCTGCTTTTATCTTATCAAAAGATTTTTTTATGCTGTCCCTATTCACTCAATATCACCTTCCATTTCCATTCTGAGTAATGATCTACCCTTATACAAATGCCCCCTAATAGTTGATGCCTTCTTATTGAGCATCCTGGCAATTTCTATAGTGGTGTAACCCTCATAATAGTATAGATATATTGATATCTTGTATTTAGAGGGAAGGGCCAATACTTTATCTAAAGTTTCGTCTATCTCAAAGGGTTGCTCCACGGAAACATCTGCCATCTGTTCTATAGGTATGGTCTTGCTCCACCTACCTCGGTAATGGTCCTTGCAGGTATTTATTGCTGTCCTAATTAGCCAAGCCTTTTCATGTTCAGTATTAGTAAATTCCTTTTTACTATTCATTAGCTTGACAAAGGTTGATTGAACCATATCCTCAGTATCGTATTTGTTTTTCATATACATAAAACAAACCCTGTATACAGTTTCAAAATGGCAGTTGTAAATCCGTAACAGCTCCTTATCCGTACGCAACAAAGAGCTTTTCACTAATTTGTCCCCCCTTCACTAATAATACGATTGAAGCCTTAAAAAGGTTGAGTAAAATCTAATATTTCTAATATTATTTTATAACTTTTTAGTCAAAATAAAAAAGAGTGGCTATAACCACTCTATAATCCCATTTTCTTATCGACTCCCTGGCTTGTCAACTGCCATCCCCTGCTGGCATAGAGGACACTCTTTTGGTTGGTAGGCTGCTACCTCNATTTTAAGAAGCGGATAGAAAGGTATACCAAAGTCTACAGAGCCATTACTACGGTCTACTAGGGCAGTTACACCTATANGGTCACAGCCTGCCTCCCTTGCAATCTCTAAGACCTCCTTTACAGAACCCCCTGTAGTAACTACATCCTCTGCAATTAAAACCCTTTCACCTCGACTTAGCTTAAAGCCCCGTCTTAGCGTCATCTGGCCATTTTGGCGTTCGGCAAATATAAACCTAGATCCCAGAGTATGGGCTAGCTCATAGCCCATGCATATACCACCTATGGCTGGTGCTATCACAGTATCGATATTAGATGGTAGACTTTTCTTTAGGGCAGTAACTAGCTTTTCTGCATTTTTTGGCTGCTCAAATACTTTGGCGCATTGCATATATTGCTTGCTATGCAAACCTGATGTTAGCTTGAAGTGTCCCTCCTGCAAAACGCCGATTTCCTTTATAAATTCTATTATTTCTTGTCTTTTCATCTCTTGCCAGCCTCCATATCTTCTATTATTTTCTCTAGGGCTCCCCTTCTATCCTCTGACCCTATTATGGGCCTACCAACCACTAGGTAATCGCTACCTATAGCTATAGCCTCTCTAGGAGTCATGACCCTTTTTTGGTCCTGTATATCATTACCGGCTGGCCTTACACCTGGGGTAACAGTTATAAATTCAGGGCCTAGTTCTTTCTTTAAACGCACTACTTCATGAGGCGAGCATACCACACCTGCTAGTCCTGCCTCCTTTGCAAGACTGGCATAATTTAGCACGCTGTCCTCTACTGTACCTGGGATCCCAAGCTGTTTATTTAGCACCTCCTGGTCTGTGCTAGTTAACTGGGTAACCCCAATAAGAAGGGTATCAGCTTCTAAGGCTTCACTAGCTTGTCTCATCATAGTAAGTCCTCCGCTACAGTGAAGGTTAAGCATATCACAGCCTAATCTACTAAGAACAGCGATAGCGCGCTTTGCTGTATTTGGTATATCATGTACCTTTAAATCTAAGAAAACCTTTAATCCAAGATCCTTAAGACTTGCTATAAAATCTGGCCCTGTACTATAAAATAACTCCATGCCTACCTTTACAAAGGATAGTTTTGGGCCTAGTTCCTTGACTGCTTGTAAAGCTTCTGCTTTTGAATTAAGATCCAAAGCAACAATAAGCCTATTATTCATTATAATGCACACCCCCGTATTTGGTCTAAATCCTTTATGCCTTTCTCCTTCATATATCTTTCTAAGTCATCTATAATATCTGGCATAGCCATAGGATTTGTAAAGTTAGCTGTTCCTATTTGAACTGCACTTGCTCCTGCCATAATAAACTCTATTACGTCCTCTGCTGTGTAGATACCACCTATACCTATGATAGGTAGCTTTAAGACCTCTGCTAGCTGGTAAACCATTCTTATTGCTACTGGCTTTATTGCAGGTCCAGACAAGCCCCCAACTTTTCTTGCCAAAACTGGCCGCCCTGTATTTATATCAATCTTCATACCTATTAAAGTGTTTATAAGGCTAATAGCATCTGCACCGGCCTCCTGTGCAGCAAGGCCAATCTCTACAATATCTGTGACATTAGGAGATAGCTTCACAATTAGAGGTAGGCTACATACCCCTCTAACCCTTTTCAAAAGTTCTGATAATACCTTGCTATCTGCTCCAAAGCTAAGACCTCCCTGCGCTACATTAGGGCAGGATACATTAAGCTCAATCGCATGGGCTAGCTTTGACCTAGATATCCTATCAACAACACTACAGTATTCCTCCACAGTTTCGCCAGCTACATTGACTATAACAGGTAGACTATAGGACTTTAGCCAGGGTAGCTCATCGCTTAAGACCTTGTCAAGGCCAGGATTGGCAAGTCCAATAGAATTGAGCATGCCACAGGTGACCTCTGCTACTCTCGGTGTCGGATTACCCAACCGTGCTTTCTGAGTTGTCGCCTTTACCACAATTGCACCTAGCTTGTTTAAGTCATAGTATTTTGAATATTCCTTGCCAAAACCAAAGCAGCCAGATGCAGGCATAACTGGGTTTTTCAGCTTTAAGCCTAACAAGTTAACACTCATATCCACCTGCATTATAGGTCCACCTCCTGCCAAGAGAAGACAGGTCCATCAGCGCAGACCCTTTTTGATTCCCTGTTAGTAGTCATGCAGGTACAACCATAACAGGCACCTACTCCACAGGCCATCCTCTCTTCTAGGGAGGCTCCACCTCCAATTTGAAGCTTCCCTATGAGTCCTTTAATAGCACTTAACATCCCTATAGGACCACATGCATAGATATTTTCTATATGCCTTTCTTTGTCGGCTAGAATCTCTGATATGCCTTTTGTAACAAAGCCCTTTGTTCCCAAACTACCATCCTCTGTAAATAGGTCAACACTAGCTAGTTTCTTAAAACGGTCTATCCAAAACACATCATGCTCGCTGCGAAATCCTAGTATAATATCTAATCTATCAACCTTGGCAGATAAGCGCTTTGCCAACTCATATAGGGGAGGTATTCCTATCCCACCGCCCACTATCAATGAGTATTTGCCTTCTTCTACTGTAAACCCATTACCTAGTGGACCTAGTATATCTAAAGGCATATCAGGCTCTAATCTTGATAACCATTTAGTTCCTTGGCCAACAACCCTATAAACTATAGTCAGGTAGCCTTCATCCTGCCTTACCTCTGCAATACTGATAGGTCGCCTAAGTAAATGGTCGTGGCCTTGTCCTACCCTTATGTTTATAAACTGGCCTGCTTGGACCTTGTTATAGGGAAAGTCACCCTCTATCTCCATTTGCCATANAGCATCTGCTAGCTTTAAATTCTTCTTTACCCTTAATATCATAAGTAACCTCCTAAGCCTGTAGAGGGGCAAGCCATAAGTACCTGTCTTCTACTACCTGTAAATAGGCTTTAGCCGTGTCCAGAGATGTTAAACATAAGATACCCCGCTCTACAGCTTCACGTCTGATACGGAAACCATCTCTTTGGGGCTGCTTGCCCTGTGTGATTGTATTTATGACTAGATCAACCTCTTCATTGATTAGTAAATTTAATATATCAGGGCTTTCTGATAGCTTTAGGATCTCCTTACACTCGATCCCAACTTCCCTTAGGGATTTAGCAGTACCAGCAGTAGCAATTAAAGTAAAGCCCAGGCTAACCATTTTACGTCCAATAGCTGCAAGCTCGCCCTTGTCACGGTCAGCAACTGTAACTAATGCCTTTTTGTTTATAGGCATTTGAACCTTTGCTGATACAAAGCCCTTGTAGAGTGCTTTTGCTAGACTCCTATCCCGTCCCATAACCTCTCCTGTTGACTTCATCTCAGGCCCTAGGGTTATTTCTGTCCCTGTTAGCTTGGCTGATGAAAAAACAGGCACCTTTACTGAAACCACTGACCTATCAGGGCTAGCCATACCAACAAAGCCTAAATCCTTAAGCTTTTTGCCAAGAGCAACTAGGGTAGCTAGTTTAGCCAATGATACTCCTGTGGCCTTGCTTAAAAAAGGTACAGTTCTAGACGACCGGGGGTTTACTTCCAAAACATAAACACCCATGTCGGTTATAACAAATTGAATATTTAAAAAGCCCTTTACANTAAAATGGTTTGAAATCATCCTAGTATATNTNTAGATTTCATTTATGTGTTTATTTGATATTGATNGGGAAGGAAATACNGCTATAGAATCACCTGAGTGAACACCTGCCCTTTCTAGGTGCTCCATTATGCCTGGGATATATACATCCTCACCATCCCCTACTGCATCTACTTCTACCTCAACACCAGCTAGGTAGCTATCCATTAACAGTGGCCAACCCCTTGTTGCATCAGTTGTCTTAAGATAGTTTTCTAGACCCTCTTCGTTGGTGATAACCTCCATACCCCGGCCACCGAGCACATAGGATGGGCGCACAACAATTGGATACTTAAACTTTTTTCCAAGCTCCAAGGCTGTCTTGGCATCATGGGCAGTATAACCCCTTGGCCTAGGTATACCTAGTAGCTCCATACCTGCGTCAAATTGTTCGCGGTCTTCCATGCCAGTGATATCAAAAGCACTAGTCCCCAGGATTGGCATCCCTTCATTTTCAATAAAGTCTACTAGGTTTATTGCAGTCTGCCCGCCAAACTGAACTAATATACCCTCAGGCCTTTCTAGCTGATATATCTCCCATACTTCCTCCTCAGACAAGGGTTCAAAGTATAATCTGTCAGAGGTGAAATAGTCAGTGGAAACTGTTTCAGGGTTATTGTTGATTATTATCGCCTTATAGCCACTTTCCTTCAAGGCCCAAGCAGCATGTACAGTTGAATAGTCAAATTCTATACCCTGGCCTATTCTTATGGGACCGCTACCTAATACTATTAGGCTCTTTTCCTTTTCTATATTGCCACTAAACTGCCTAGCTTCATTATGATAGCTAGAGTAAAAGTAGGGCATACTACCCGTCTTTACTTGATTAAAGATAGGCCTTAGCCCTTCTTTAACCCTAAATTTTCTGATTTCTAATGGACTTATCTTTATAGCTTTTGCTATATCCTCATCACTAAAGCCAAGCCTCTTTGCCTCTAGTATTGTTTCTTTAGCTAGTGCTTTGTCAGATAAGCTTGAGTAAAAGTCACACATGTGCTTGAACTTTTCTAAAAAATATGCTTTGATGCCTGTTAGGTCTTCTAGCCCCCTTATTGATCCACCCCGCCTTAAATATTCAACAAGTAAAAACAAACGCTCATCATCAGCATCTTTGAGTCTATGCTCAAGCTGATTTTGTGTAATGCTTTTAAATTTTTCGCTAAATAAGCTACTTGGGTCTACCTCTAGGGAGCGTACAGCCTTTTGGATAGATTCACAAAAGCTCTTACCAATAGCCATAATCTCCCCAGTTGCCTTCATCTGAGTACCTAATCTCCTATTCCCCGTTGGAAATTTGTCAAAAGGCCAACGTGGTATCTTTGTAACAATATAGTCTAGTATTGGCCTGCTAAAGGCCCCCATTTCAGGCAGGCTAATACCTGCTGATATTTTGGCAGCCACTCTAGCAATTGGATAGCCTGTAGCCTTTGATGCTAGGGCAGATGAACGACTTACCCTAGGGTTTACCTCAATAACATAGTAATTAAGATTACTATCGTCTAATGCAAGCTGCACATTACATGAACCAACGACTCCTAATGCCTCAACTATATCTATAGCTGCCCTCTCTAGTGCCTGTTTTTCCTCATTAGTTAAGGTCTGGCAGGGTGCTACTACCACGCTATCGCCTGTATGTATACCAACAGGATCTATGTTTTCCATATCACAAACAATAAGGGTATTGCCCTCACTGTCCCTTAATACCTCGTACTCAATTTCACGCATACCTGCAATGCTTTGCTCAAGTAGTACCTGTTTTATTGGGCTTTGCTGCAGGCCTGAAGCAACCTTTTCTTTTAGTTCTTTTATATTATGCGCAAATCCACCACCTGCACCACCTAGGGTATAGGCTGGTCTAATTATTACTGGAAAGCCTATCTCATCTACAAAGGTCAAGGCCTCCTCGATTTTATGGACAATAGTGCTGGCGGGTATAGGTTGATTTATCTTTTGCATGGTCTGTCTAAATGCACTTCGATCCTCAGCCTTATGTATTGTTTCTAGCTGAGTTCCTAAAAACTTTATACTTTCTTGCTCTAGTATCCCAGACTCGGCTAGCTCTCTAGCTAGGTTAAGACCAGTTTGTCCACCTGTTGTTGCTAATATCCCATCAGGCTTTTCCTGTTGTATAATCCTACTTACCACCTCGCAGGTTAGGGGCTCGATATAGACCTGGTCCGCTACCTTTGGGTCTGTCATTATAGTAGCTGGGTTGCTATTTACTAATACTACTTCTATTCCCTCTTCCTTAAGTGCCTGGCATGCCTGTGTGCCTGAATAGTCAAACTCTGCAGCCTGACCTATTTCGATTGGGCCAGAACCCAATACTAGTACTTTTCTTAGTCCGTCAATTAGTGGCATTAAAACTCTCCTCTCCTCCAACAAGTGTCAAGACTGGCCAACCTATATACTCTTTATCTGCAAAGGGGGTGTTTGTTCCCTTGCTATAAAAGTCCTTTTTGCCTATCTTGTCCCTTTTATTAAGGTCTACTATAGTTATATCTGCACTTACCCCAATTTCTATTTGATCATTTTCCCTGCAAATAGAGGCTGGACCAACAGTAAGGGCCTCTAGCAGCCTCTCTAGTGGTAACCTATTTGTTAGGACCAAGGACGTATATAGGGCTGCGAAGGCAGTTTCAAGGCCAGTTATTCCAAAGGGTGAGTTAGGCCCAAAGGCTCCTTCCTTTTCCCTCCCATGGGGAGCATGGTCTGTTGCTATACAATCAATAGTTCCATCTAATAGACCCTCTATTAGTGCTTCTTGATCAGCCCTTGTTCTTAAGGGGGGCTTCATTTGATAGTTACCTAGAGGCTCTTTTATATCATCACAGTTAAGTAGTAGGTGATGAGGCGTAACCTCTGCAGTAACAGGCAGGCCTTGAGCCTTGGCCTCGGCAATTATCCTAACTGATTGGGCACAGCTTAAGTGGGCAGCATGGTAACTACATCCTGTCTTTTTTACTAGCCCTATATCTCTCTTTAGCATTAGATATTCGGATTCTGCTGGGATATCCTCATGAAAGAAAGACCCATTGGTCATGGACTTGTCCTCAAGATGGTTTATAAAAACACCACCTAGGCTTGCTAGATGGTTCATGGACTCTAGTGCTATTTGGTCAGTAGCTGGATCTCCATCATCTGAAAAAAGCCTAACTCCAGCATCTGTTAAAGCTTTATAATCAACAGGCTCTTGTCCTTTACGCTGTTTACTCAAAGTTGCAACTGGGTAGGTTTTAACCCGTGCCTTTTCTGTCAGCTTTAAAAAGGCCTCTAGCTGTAATATAGAATCTAAGGCTGGCTCTGTATTTGGCATGGCATAAATAGAGGTAAAACCACCCCTGGCTGCAGCCCTGCTACCGGTTTCTATGGTTTCCTTTTCTTCAAAACCTGGCTCCCGTAGGTGGGTATGCAGGTCTATAAAGCCCCTTGATATAAGACAACCCTCTGCGTCAAAGGATTTAACCCTTTGACCAAGGGCTAGGCTAGCTTGATCAGCTTTTACGCCAAAGGCTGTAATGATGCCATCTACTATCAATAAAGACTCATTTACAATTCTACCNTTTCTATAAAGCATCCCATTATACAAGTGCCAGTTCCGCATAATTTTTTCCTCCCTCAAAANATTTTCCTAATAGGGCCATACGAATTGCTACCCCATTTTGCACCTGAGTAAGGATGCGGGATTTTGGATGCTTTATAACTTCACTAGCTATCTCAACATCACGGTTAACTGGGCCTGGATGCATAAATATTGCNTTACTTTTCATTCTGTTTACCCTTGCACTGGTTAGGCCATATTTTTCATGATATGAAACTTTGTCAAAGTCTAAGTGGCCACTATGCCTCTCATGTTGAACCCTTAACATCATAATAACATCAGAATCAAGTATAGCTTGATCAAAATCGATCCAGGGTGCCAGCCTTGAAACTTCTTTATCCATAAAGTCAGATGGACCAGAGAAGAGTACACGTGCACCTAGCTTGCTTAGTATATCCAGATTAGACCTTGCCACCCTGCTATGCTTTATGTCACCTACTATAGTAATTTTCAAATTGTTAAAGTTTATGAACTGCTGTTGAATTGTCAGAGCATCTAGCAAGGCTTGAGTGGGGTGCTGATGTAAACCAGAACCAGCATTTATTACCCCTATGGAAAGTTCATCTGTATTTATGGTCTCAGGCCAATTACCTCCAGCTCTAATTACCGCAACATCGACCCCCATAGCTGATAGGGTTTCTAGTGTGTCCTGTAGTGTTTCTCCCTTAAGTAAGCTGGAATTGTCCATCTGGAAATTTAGAACTCTAAGGCCTAATTGCTGAGCAGCCATTTGAAAGGAAAGATTGGTCCGTGTACTGGGTTCTGCAAAAACTGTTGCTATTGTACCATGATATAAGGGATATGTGCCTTGGTCGATATAGGTTTGGGCACGGTTCAATAGACTTAATATATCTCCCCTGCTTAGTGTTTTCGTACTAAATAGTGAGTACATATTGTTCCTCCTTAAGAGGACCTGGAAAACTCACACCAGCCTAATTAGTCTTTTATAATTCTGAACTAGGGCTTAATTAAAGGCTTTGTGTTAGTTCTCCTTAAGAACCTAGTGTTACACCTATAGATATAAAAAAGCTTCTACCCGTGGGTAGAAGCTGACTAAGCTTGACTATATAAGCATACCTATAGTTGGTGTGTAACCGCTAGTCGTCCTTCCCAATCTCACGGGATTGGATTAAAGGCCCGCTATATTTTTGTTCGCCTCTACTTAAGTAGAGCGATATTTAATGTTAATTAATTTTAGCAGGTTCTAGCGCCCATTGTCAATAGTTATGTAGAAACTTTTTATTAGGGCTAGTTTCTTTTGTTATAGGGGATTGTCTTATAGCTAATACTCTTTATACAACAACTATAAAAATACTAGTCTGCGCCCTTACTAGGCGAACCTACAAAGCTACTAGTATAAAGGAGCTACTTTTTTGTAGCTCCTTTATACTAGTAAAATATTCTCCTTCTACTAAATTGCCTGACCAACTCTAAAGCCTTCATATATNGCTTCTAGAGCACTTCTGGCTTTTTTAGCATCTCCAATAACATACACTTCATCTGCTAGACTCTCTACATTTTCAAATTGGTTGACTTCTTTTGAGCCTACAGCAAAGATGATATTATCAAAGCCATCAAGAATGATGTCTTGGCCATCCTTGTCAGCATATACACAGTTGCCTCCTATCCTTTTAACTCGTGTATTTTTGTATACTTCTATTCCTTTTTCCTTGAATCTCTTTTTAAGGTCGTCTCGTACAGTCATGTAAAGGTCAGAGGCTAATTCATCCTGCATTTCTACTACTGCAACCCGTTCACAATAATCCTTGCAAAACTCTGCAGTTTCTACCCCTACCATACCACCACCTATTACTAGAGCAGAATTGGCCAGTATCTGTTTACCTACTAGTACGTCATTTGCCATATATACATTGTCTCCATCCTTGCCTGGTATATCTAGCTTAAATGGAACAGCTCCAGTAGCTACTACAAGTACATCTGGCTTTTCAGCTTTAATAAAGTCTGTGGTAACCTCCTTGTTGTAGACCATCTTGACTCCCTTTATTTCGCACATATGCTTGTAATACTTAATTGGCCTGATTAATTCTTGCTTAAATGGCGGATAAGCAGCTATTAAAAACTGGCCACCTACCTTATTCTCATCATTTTTCTCGTAAAGGGTGACATCATGACCCCTATCTGCTGCAATCCATGCAGCCTCCATTCCTGCAACACCTGCTCCTATAACCATTACTTTTTTAGGAGTATCCGTTGGTTCATACTGAACATCCTTGCGGTTGTTGCTCATGGGGTTAAATATACATGATACTCCCCAATCACCCTCTTGTAGTGAGTCATGATCATTAAATGACATACATCTTTGGGTACAGCCTACACAAGGAACGATTTCATCGATGTTTCCACCGGCCATTTTATTGGGGAATGCAGGATCTGCTATTGACTGACGTCCTAAGCATACAAAGTCGGTATCTCCTCGTTCAATAGATTGCTCGATTATAAATGGATCAGTAAACCTACCTGCCAGCATAACTGGTACATTAACAGATTCCTTTATCCTTCTGCAAATACGCCAGTTCCAGCCCTCCTGCCAGGATGTTGGTGGAACAATAACATCCCAAGAAGCATATGTACCAGCAGAAACGTTTATTGCGTCAGCTCCATAGGTCTCCATCAACCTAGCAAAGACAACTGCCTCTTCTTCTTGAATGCCACCAGACCTGCCTTCGATGGAGTCAAGCCTAGCTATTATAGCAAAGTCTTCACCGCATTCTCTCCTAATCCCCTCGATGATAAGTTTGTGGAAATACGACCTACCTGCCACTCCACCACCGAACTCATCAATCCTCTTGTTAGTACGTGGACTCATAAACTGTAGACCCATATAGCCATGGGCACTGTGAAATTCTACCCCGTCAAAGCCTGCTTCTTTGCACCTGACTGCTGACTTTATATATGATTCTA